>OIYW01000091.1_pt1 | contig 78924 bp, 63 predicted proteins | sample 1588351 | NCBI WGS metagenome assembly OIYW01 (sample SAMN03283268) | human gut metagenome | biome: human-associated habitat; material: feces | host: Homo sapiens | place: USA | collected 2013 | reverse complement strand
GGGGCCTGCAGCCCGGTGGGCTGCGTCCAGGCCCGACCGAGGCGGCAGCCGAGACCAAGTCCTTCTGCCCCTGCCACAAAACCGGCGGAAACTCTGGGCTTCTGCCGGTTTTCTTTTTGCATGTGTTGCATGGTTTTGGGGTTCGTTTTGGTTCGGACACGGGGTTTTCTCATCTGGTTTGACCCGTTCTCAACCGTTCCCATCCCCTCCAGCACCCAAAACGCGCCCGGTTTCGCCTTTTTCGGGCTTTTCCGGGTGCGTTTTTTCCATTTTCGCTGTTTTTCGGGGCGCAAAATTTTCGCCCTGGTTTTTGTGCAACCTGCGCATAGTGCTTACAAATTAAAGCCGTCCGTGATAACATGTAGACGAGAGGTGTCTTTTTTCACATAGTTCTCTTTGCTTTCCATTCTACTGTTCATTCCCTTGCTTCAAAAAACGTGCTATAATTTCTTTGACTTTTATCCCCGACAACCCCAGGAGGCTACCGTTTATGCATTTCGTTCAATGTGGAAACCCAGGGGCTAAAACAGTTATTTTCCTACACGGCGGTGGACTTTCTACTTGGAATTTCAGGGACGAAGCCGAGATATTGCAAGGCCGCTTCCATGTTTTAATTCCAATCCTAGACGGACACCATGGCAGTGATCAAAAATTCACTTCTATCGAGGAAAATGCCGCCAGGATTATCCGCTATATCGACTCCAGATTCCAGGGGCAGGTATTTTTAATTGCTGGCCTCTCTCTAGGCGGCCAAGTGCTTTTGGAAATGCTGTCCCAACGAAATAACATCTGCGAATTTGCCATGATAGAAAGCACACTGGCACTGCCCACAAATGCTACGGCCATGTTGGTCAAGCCTGTCTTTTCCCTGTGCTATCCCCTTGTGAAAAAGCGCTGGTACGCAAAGCTTCAATGCAAAGCGCTGCACATAAGGGATTCCCTGTTCGAAGATTACTTTCGCGACAGCTCCCAGATTAAAAAGGATGACATGATTGCATTTTTGAAGGCCAACGCTGCGTATACGGTCAAAGACTCCCTCTCCCATTGCTGCGCCAAGACACTAATCCTGGTAGGTGGGAAGGAACGAGAAATTATGAAAAAATCTGCGAAGCTGCTGAGAGAGACAATCCCGGGGTCAGTGCTGGAGGAGATGCCCGGCTATTACCATGGGGACTTCAGCCTGAATCATCCCCAAGAATTTTCGTACAAACTGCTGGATTGGATCTCTGACAGGACACAGTGACTTCTTGTCATTCACAAATTGAAGCCGTTGGTAATCTCACACAGCCGGGCGCTCTGCTTGCCCTGCTGAAGGCAGGAAACTGTCACAACCCCTATCTTGACACCGTAGAGAATGGCTCTACACTGGGAAGATCTGGCATTCACGACACCCAGTTTGACGCCAAGGCCCCAAAACCGACCCCTAAAAATCAGAAAATTGACCCCCTCGTAAAAAGCCCGTAGCGACCGGCTCTGCCGGGCGCTGTGAACCGGGTGTGGGGCGGTTTACCGACCCACAGCCTTTAACCTGCTCTTTTTTCACACCCGCTTTTTTCTGCTCAATGTTTGGGGTATGTGCGCTGCCTTCAGTCCTCTCCAAACCTGTCCAGCGAAGAAAGATTCTCTTTTCCACCGAGGCCATCCCGGACTTCAATGCGCTGCCCTTGCAGGCCCGGATGGGTCTGCTTTTCTTTTTCTGCCTGCTCTCTGCCCCTTTTGTTTGAATTTTCACCAGAGAGAAGCCCGATGCTTTTCCGCAGGAAAAGACGGATACTTCGTATCCGAGGGCTTCTCTAGGCAGTTGCCTTTGGCAACTGCTGCTCACAACCGGCTCACACGGCTTCAACAGGGCCGGTCTGGGGCTTCGCTGGTGTCGTTCCCCTATCTGTCTTCAATACCGCACACAGCACTTCACAGGCCGAGTTGTGGGTTTGTGTCCCAAAACGAGGTTACCCCTCCCCCTTTAGGGGGAGGGGCTGGGTTTGCTCAACTTGGAGTTGTTCGGCTTCTCTAGGCAGTTGCCTTTGGCAACTGCTGCTCACAACTGGCTCTCACGGCTCCAACAGGCCCGGTAACTCGTCTTGCTGGTGTCGTTCCCCTACCCGGCCTCCAAAACCGTACACAGGGCCACACAGGGGCGTGTTTGGTTTCACCGTCTTTTCCTGGTGCGCTTCTTTTGCGGTAGTCCCGCTAACTGGCGCTCCAGGTGGTAATTCACCGCTTCTTGGATGGGTAGGATCGTGTAAAGCAGCGTCCCATTTCTCGCGGTTCCATCCAATGTCCACACAGTGGTGGGCAGGGTTTCGATGAGGCGCTTGTCCTCCAGCTGTGTTATGTACTTTTGTACTGTGTTGGGGCTCATGCCTGTTCGTTCCCCAATTTTCCGAAAGCTAGGGTAACAAACGTGTGTCTCTCTGTCCTCGCAAAAAATTGGGTAGGCGTACACGGCGATCTCCCCTGCGCTCAATCCCAAGGTGAAAATCTCGTTGGGCAGAAGAAAAAATCCTCCCTGCCGTGGTTTTCTCTTGCAAGTCCTTCTCATATTTTTTCAGCTTCCCTCCTTCCAGTTTTTCAAATTTCGTTTTGCGAAGCCTTTTCTTTCTTTTATGCGGCTCAACTTTTGCGTGGGGGTACCCCCATGTTTCCAGATAAGCAAAAGGCCGGGATTGCTCCCAGCCTTTGCATAAATATTCAGTTTTTCACCAGGTTCTGATCAAACCGCATCAAGATACTGGCGGCCTGGGCTCTGGTTCCAATACCTGCGGCGTCGATGGTGCCACCATCGTAGCCATCGATCAGCTCGTTGCCATTGGCCCAACTCATGGCGGCTTCAGCCCAATCAGCTACGCTGATGCTATCCGGGAACCGGGAAAGATCGCCTCCGCCGTCAAGTTGTAGCCCTTATACTTAGCGTAGTTATAAAGCATCTGGGCGAATTCTTGGCGGGTGATGCTGTTGCCGGGCTGGAAAATACCGTACCCATAGGAAGAAATTGTTGGGGCTAATTATGCGGGCAGTTATCCCTTCACTGCGCCAATGGCAATGCCTTTGACAAAGTATTTTTGCACAAATGGATAGATGATCATGATGGGCAGAATACCCATCACTGTAATGGCCATGCGTACGCCAGTGGAAGGGAGATTTGCTAAAGAGACACTGGCGCCCTGTGAGGCGCTTCGACGCAGGGAGTCAATATTCCGCTGGATATCCATTAACAACACCTGTACGCTGAAAAGACGGTCGTCGGTGAGGTAATATAGGCCGTTCTGCCAGTCGTTCCAGTAGGCAAGCCCCACTAAAAGCCCGATGGTAGCCATAATGGGCATGGCCATGGGCAGCACGATACGGTAAAGAATACGGATCTCTCCGGCGCCGTCAATACGGGCAGCTTCAATTACAGCATCGGGGATGTTGGTGGTAAAGTATGTGCGCATCATAATGACATTGAAGGCCCCTAGCATCAGGTTTGGGACAATGAGCGCAAAAATAGTGTTGTTGATGTGGAAGGTCCTGCTCCACATGATGTAAGAGGGCACTAGGCCGCCAGAGAACAGCATGGTAAAGAACAGGTAAAAGGCAAAGATATTCCGGCCGGGCAGATCTTTCCGAGAGAGCGGGTAGGCATACAGCGTTGTCAAAAGCAGGTTTGCCACTGTGCCAACAGCCGTCACCAGAATGGAAATACCATAGGCCCGCACCATAGAGGTGGAATCGGCCAGAAGATATTTATAGGCATACAGGCTGTATTCCTTGGGAAAGAACGAATAGCCGTTGGAGACCAGGGACTGTTCGTCTGTGACAGAGGACATGATCAGCAGCAGGAAAGGAGCAATGCTGCATATACCGATGAGGATCATCAGGACATTGGAAAAGATTCGAAAGGCTTTCCCCTTTTCTACCATTTTTTCTACCTCCCCTTAGAACAAAGAGCTGTCGTTGTCCAGCTTACGAACAACCCAATTGGCGCTGAACACCAGGATGAAGCCCACGATGGACTGGTACACCCCTGCCGCCGAGGACATGCCGATATTGTTGGTCTGCATCAGGCCGCGGTACACATAGGTGTCGATGGTCTGGGTCACTTCCAGCAGGGCGCCCGAATCCATAGGTACCTGATAGAAAAGGCCAAAATCAGAGCGGAAGATACCGCCCAGGCTCATCAGGGTAAGAATGACAATAGTGGACTTTAAGCTGGGCAGAGTTACGTTGCGGATCTGCTGCCAGCGGTTGGCACCGTCTACCACAGCGGCTTCGTACAGGCTGTGGTCAATGCCGCAGATGGTGGCGTAATACAGGATGCAGTTATACCCCAGCGTTTTCCAGATCTGGATTATCACTAGGATAACAGGCCAATACTGAGGGCTGTTGTACCAATCTATGGGTTCCATCCCTAACAAAGGTAGAATGGTATTGTTGAAAAAGCCGTTGCCGTTGCTTAGAAAGGCAAAGGCCAAATAGCTTACTACCACCATAGAGATCAAGTACGGGATGAGAATGACCGTTTGGTACACCTGTTTGGCAGCCTTGCTGTGAATTTCGTTGAGAATAATGGCGATGGTGATGGCCAGCACTGTTCCCAGCAGGATGAATACAAGGTTGTAGACCAGGGTGTTGCGGGTCATCAGCCAGGCGTCGTTGGTTTTGAACAGAAACTCGAAATTGCTAAGGCCTACCCAATCGCTGCCGAACATACCCTTGCGCGCGTTGTACTGCTTAAACGCCACCACAATGCCCGCCATGGGGATATAGCAGTTGATGAACAGATAGACTGCGCCGGGTGCCAGCATCAAGTACAGGGGCCAAAAGCGACCCAACTTTTTCAAGGCTTTTTGCATATTGTTTCCCCTCCAAATTTGTAACGAAAAGGCGGGCCGGTTGAACCTGCCCGCCTTTTCGTTCGCCAGATGTTATTGACGGTTTTCCAGCCACTGGTCCAGCTGGGCCTGTTTCTCGGCTACGATATCATCGATGCCAGCAGACTTCAGAGCTTCGATAAACTCCGGCAAGGATTCGGCGGGATCGAGCACACCCCAACGCAGCGCGGTGTCATACTTGCTTACCACATTGTTGCAAGCGGTCACCTGGTTCATCACAGGGGTGCTGTCCCACTGGAATCCCAGAGCAGGGCTGGCCACAGCGCCTTCAGTAAAGGTCTGATACTGATCCCACAGATCCGCGTCACCGCCTTCCCAGACAGGGGTGATGCGAGGGTTAGGCCAAGACCAGTCCACACAGGAGTAGCCGCTGGCAGTGCTGTCCATTCCTTCGGGAGTGGTGATGAAGGTATGGGTATCATCAGTGTAGACCCAGTGTTTGCCCTCCAGGCCATTGACAAAGAGGTTTGAGATTTCCGGGTCGGTGAACATAAGGTTCCACAGCTGCATGGCCTTGTCAGGGCGTTCAGAAGAGCTGGGGATGAAGAAGGAAGAACCGCCAGTGATCTCGGTGTACTTATAGGGGTCTGTAATCTGGATAAGGGCAAATTCCTTGCCGTAAGATTTCTGCATCTCCAGGGCCTTGCCGGGCTTGATGTTTTCGTAGTCGCAGAAACCAACGGTAGAGAGCAGGTTGTTCTCAGTGGTGGTGGTAGCATCCGGCATGATAAGGCCTTCCTGGTTCCACTGGTACATCCGCTCACACAGCTCGCGGTAGGAATCGGTCTCGTACAGGTTCACAACTGTGGTGCTGTCGCTGTTGCAGTCTTCCAGAACGCCCAGCTTGTCCCCCAGATTATCAAAGGGGATGATCTCCTGCATACCGCCGCCTCCCCAAGAGGGCACCAGAGGATACATGTCGGGATAAGCCTCGTGGACCTTTACCAGCACATCGTGGACATCGTCGTAGGTCTCGATGGTGGCGGGGTCGATGCCCAGCTCATCCAAAATGTCCATGCGCATGGCAAAGCCAGCGGCACGAGCGGTGTCCTTCAGGCTGGGGATAGAGTAGAGCACTCCGTCAATTTTGCCGCATTCCAGATCCTCGGCGGGGATGAGTGCCAGGGTCTCCTGCCCATATTCCTCCACCAGGTCGTCCAGGGGAGTGGCCATGCCCGCGCTTACCAGGGCGGAGATGCCACCGGTGTAAGAGCTGAAATTCATCAGGTCGACCTGCTCGCCAGAGGTGAGGGCCAAGTTCATTTTCTCGGCGTCCAGGCCACGCATGACCTCAACTTCAACACCGATTTTCTCACTGGTGATCTCTGTGATAGCGGCGCTTACCTCCTCACAGTCCTCGGTGTTGGCGTCGCCATTGCTCCACACGACCATATGGGCCAACTCGCCGTCATCCTGGGCGGTGTCGCCCGCTTCCGCCCCAGCGTTCGAGGTGTTCTCACCGCTGCTGCCGTTTTCAGCCTGTACGGGGTCATCCCCGCCGCAGGCCGCGAAAGAGGCCGTCAGCAGCATGGCAGCCAGCAAGCTTGCCACAATTTTTTTCCATGTTTTCGTCACGTTTATTTGCTCCTTTCTTTTTCCTTGTCGAAATCTGATGTCCCTATTATAGGCGTGGAACGATCTTGTTTTCTATCAATTTCATCCAAGCGAAGTGTTAATTTTCCAACTAAATTCAAAAATCAAACACAAGAAATGTTAAGAATCCGACTTCTTAATGTTGATTTTCAGATTTTTTCTGTGCGGCACCCCAAATTATGGTATGATTACATTGTTACAACGAAATTTTACAACGGCGAAGGGGGTCAAGCCATGAGAGCATTTGGAACGAAGGCTGTACAAGTATCCTTCCGGCGAGCGGCCACGCTAACTATGGCAGTTATGGTGGTGCCCTTGTTTATAGCCATTGTCTTATTCGATTCCTACACTGTGGCCCAGCAGCAGTCTACGCTGCGCAGCTACCGACGGGGCACGCTGCAGCTTTATCAGGCCCAGTGGGATGAAACGCTGGATGTGACAGAGGATTTCTTGATGGAGACACTGGCTAACGATACAGAGTTCTCTATGGCGCTTTACGCTGGCAGCAAGACCGAAGTCCATGTAGCTTCTGAGAAGTTCGACGATAATTGCAGGACCTTGCTGCGCTCTCAGGAGCTGTTGGGCGCTTTTTTTCTCTACTCACAGCCCTATGATTACTACCGGCTTATCTACACCATCTCCTACCCCCAGGAGGATCTGGCCCTGCTGCGTGAGACAGTGAAGGCTTCTCTGGCCCAAGGGGAGAGTGTTTCCCGCTGGTTTTCCGTATCTCTTTCCGACAGGACTGTGCTGGTATTTGCCTCGGTGCGCCATGGAACAGTGGTGGCCGCTATGGTGGACCCTGCCCAGCTGACCTATACCGGATTAGAGGAAAACGGCCGGGTGTTCTTTGCCCAACCCAACGGGACAGCTTATTCCCCGGAAAATGGTGTGGGAGAAGAGGGTACTGTGCGACCGGAGGGGCGGCTGTCAGCCAGCGGGAAGGACGGGCGCCGCTATGAGTTGATCTCCCAGCCCCTTGCCAGGGGGATGGGGTCAGTGGTGTACGCGGTGCCGGCTCAGACATTTTGGGAGCAGCTTAGCCCTGTGCAGATCGCCCTGTTGGCCTTTACCGCAGCCCTTTTGGGGTGTATTCCTCTTTGTTGGCTTACTCTGCGGCGGCTGTTGCTAGAGCCCGTGGGCACCCTTACCACTACTATGAGATCCATCCAGCAGGGGGAGCCAGATATCCGTGTCCCCCAGGATTCCCGCATCCAAGAGGTCAACCAGATAGCCGGCACGGTCAACACTATGCTGGACGAGATCCAGCGGCGGAAGATTGCCTCTTACGAGCAGCAGCTTGCCGTACAGCAGGCGCAGCTGCAATATCTTCACTTGCAGATACGTCCTCATTTCTTCTTAAACTGTTTGAATTTGGTCTATTCTTTGGCTGGGGAAGGGAAGACAGGGACTATACAGGATCTGGTGCTGGACCTTTCCACTTACCTTCGCAGTGTCTTTAAAGATGGTTCCAAGCTGGTCCCCCTGCAGTCAGAGCTTGCCAGTGCGGAAAGCTATGTCCGTATCCAGCAGGCCGGAACGGACTATCCGCCCCAGCTCCGCATATCTATGGATGCAGAGGCAGCCCAGGCCCTGGTGCCATCCCTTTCCCTCCTGACTTTTGTAGAGAATGCCATCAAGCACTCACGCCGTCAGGATTCGCCTTTATTGATCCAAGTACGGTGTAGCTTGCTGCCCAGCGAGGAAGGGGACTACCTCAATGTGAGCATATGGGATAATGGCGGAGGTTTTCTCTCCCAGCAGCTGGAAGAACTCAATCACGGCGGCGATCCGAGCGGACGCCATGTGGGCATCGCCAATATCCGGCAGCGGCTGCGGCTGCAGTACGGTGCCCGGGCCACGGTGTCTTTTCGAAATCGCTCGGAGGGCGCCTGCGTGGAACTGTTCCTACCTATCGAGCAAGACCGGACGGAAGGAGAGACTTTATGAATGTCTTATTGGTGGATGACCAGGTCCGTATTCTAAGCGGCCTCATTTCCGGACTGGACTGGGCAGCTCTGGGTGTCACGGGTATCCGCACCGCCAGCAGCGCCCAGGCGGCAAAGACTATTTTACTGCAGGAGCACGTGGACATCCTGTTGTGCGATATTGAGATGCCAGGGGAGAACGGACTTTCTTTGCTGCGCTGGGCACGGCAGCAGGGGCAGGACTTTGTTTGCGTTTTCCTCACTTCCCATGCGGACTTTCTGTATGCCAAGGAAGCCATCCAACTGGGCAGCTTTGACTATATCCTCCAGCCAGCCCGATACGATGAGATACAGGCTACCATTGCCAGGGCTATCACCCGGGTGAAAAACGACAATGCTGAAAAAGAGCTGCTCCACTACGGTCTGATGGCGAAAAACCAGGAATCGGTTCTGTTCCAAAACCTGTTCAGCGATTGGATTGGAGGGCAGCCACTTTCCATCCAGGCGGTGCAATCTACCCTGGAGAAGTTGGGAAAGAGATTGGACGCCGAAAGCCCCTGTTTTCTCCTCTGGGGGCACTTGTTGCGCTGGAAAGCAGAGCCCTGGCCTACCCAAACATGGGTCTATGCCTGGAACAACATCCTCACAGAAGTCTATCAAAAGGCGGGATTGGAGGTTTTGCCATTCACCATCGATAAGACTTCCTTGGGATGGTTCGTCTATGCTCCAGAGCCAAAACCTTGTGATGATAAAATGGTCCTTGGCCCTTTGAACGAGGCTTATCTGGTCCTATCCCAGTCGTTTCCCTGGAAAGCGGCCTTCTATGTAGGGTATGTGGTTTCCTTAAGGAATATTAACAGCCAAGCTGCCCTGCTGCTGAGGGCTAAGCAGGACAATGTTCTGCGGGCGAACGGTATTTTCCGTCCCAGCCATAAGATTGCAAAGGCCCATACTGAAAAACTATTGGATCAGGTGCAAATGCACAGATGGGAGCATCTATTGACTGGCGGCGCTTGCCAGGTGGTACTAGACGAAGCCAAGGAATATCTGGATGCGTTGGCGAAAACGGATTCCTTGAACCAGAGCAGCCTGCACAACTTTTGGATTCAGTTCCAGCAGGTGGTTCTAAACGCCGCTCAGACCCTAAGAGCGGATCTTTCCCTCTTTTTAGACAAGCTGGCCCAGGGAAATCAAGCGGCTTCCCTGCCGGAATTGCATAGAGCACTGGAAAAAGTGATTGCCCTTTTCCCACAGGCGGAACAGTACGATGGCAACGTAAAAAAGCTGGTAGACCAGGCTTGCGACTACGTGGAGGATAATCTAGACCGCCCCCTCAATGTGAACAGCGTCGCATCAGCGCTGTTTGTGAATGCCGATTATCTCTCTCGAGTGTTCAAAAATGAGACAGGAACTTCCTTGAAGGAGCACATCATCCGAAGAAAGATGGATGCGGCCCGGATGCTTCTTACCACGACGGAGTTGCCTGTCAGCGTGATCGCGTCAAAACTTGGATATGATAATTTCTCTTATTTTTCTCAAGTCTACCGCCGTGTGATGGGTGCTTCCCCCACGGATGAACGAAAAAAAGGGTGAATACGTTTTTGGGCTTCCGGGTTCCTATGGACCGGGGCGCAAACCCTACTTCCGTCCATGTCCCAAAATTTTTCTTTTTTGGCCCGATGCAATTCAACATGGTATGATCTGCTGGACATGATTTGATAGACTAAGTATGATAGGAAGCCTCTTTCTACGAGGGGAAGGGGCTGACTTTTTCTTGCCCTGAATCTCTGTGCAAGTCTGGTTCCGTTCAACGGCACAGCCATCGCCATAATTCAAGACTTGCGGTAAGGGGTATATTTTCGGGAGGATACGCCATTAATGCCGGATGATCATTGAAATTACATCAGGCTTATGAATTTTTAAAAGTGATATTACAGAATCCTTGCAGCGGCTGGGTTAGAGAGAAAAGGCCTACACTCACTCAGGCACACATTTTTCAGAAATAGAACTGGGTCTCCCCCCACATTTTCTCTGCTAGAATAGGAGAATCCCCCACAATGAGTACCAGACTTCTTGAAGCATTTGAGGCAGATCCGTTATCCCGCTTTTGTGCTCCATGCTCCCGGCTGACTTCCCACTTTCGATTATCCTTCTGGGGCAAGCTGGGCCAAGTCATGCGGGATTCTGCGGATATTCTCAAATACGCTCCCCTTCCTTCAGGATCTCTGGTTCTTTGCATGGGCGGGAGCAAAGGTATAAGTCCGCTGTTTGATAGTTCTCCGTCTAATTTTGAAACGCCTCTGCTTTCCACAAGATTTCTTCGGAAGGATCGTTCCATTCCACCCCGACAAGATCATTCCTCTCTCCCAAATGACGCAAGAGCATTTTCGTGGCATAATGGAAATCTTCCGCATTCTATGGAAAAATCGTTACTGCCCCAGTCAATGATCTCTACCAGGCCCTGCAGCGCCCATGGCTCTTCGTCTAATGATTACAACCGCATATATAAGCGTTCATTCTTTCCTGTCTTCCGCAAACCAATCCGTGTCAAAGCATGACAAAACATCAAGAGGTCTCCCTCCTGATGTTTTGTCTTCCTCCCTTATCTATCGAGACCCCTGTATGTCTAACAGAAGGGATTCCGTTTCACATGGATCTTGTCATTAAACCAAATGTCGTTGGACAATTCCACCACCATATGCAGGTCACTGGAGGAATTGATTGCATTATTTTCTTCAAAAAAGCAACACTTCATTCTGCATTTCCGACTTTTCTTGCTTAGTTCACGCTGGGGAACCGCAAGAACAAAACGCTGTGGGGCGGCATCTGGAAAGTTCCGCCTGCGGCCTGCTCCAATACATCTGTCACTGTGAATTCAGAGGGCGGCAGCACGGTGTCACTGGAGAAGAGCACCGCCTCGCTGCAAGGTCCAAAGGAGGAGAAGTCCACCGGCTTTTCGCTGCGGAACGCGGCGTTCACCACCGTAACGGCCATCCGTCCCTCTCTGTCCACGCTGACAACAGCCTCTTGAGACGCGGAGCACAGACGATTCCCCATGTGCCAGCGGTTCATCCGGGAGAACACCTGGCCCTGAGCCGTCAGGCTCACATGATCCGGTTTCACGCACAACATCCCCTCATTGACCGCCTGGAAGTGGCACGCAAGGGCGATCCCGCTTTTCTCGGCTTCTTCCATCAACATGTGCAGGGCAAGGGCCGCATAAATGCCGTCGGTGACGCTGGAGGGGCGGTACCAGGCGTACCAAACGTTCCACTCGTCCATGGAGATGCGCGTAGAAGGCTCCAGCCACTGCCGGGACTGGTGGAGCAGATCCCGCATCCGGGAAACGGAGGCCAGGCACCGGTTATACTCTTCCTCTACGGTGGCAAGGCTGGTGTAATGGGGGGCGTAGCCGTAATAGTGCTGGGAAATCATCTGAGAGATTCCCGCAAGGGGCTTGGCGGATAGCTCCGCCCATTCCTTGTTGGGATAGGGGCCAGAGGAACACAGGCTGAGATTGGGAGAGGCCTCCAGCATTTTCTTGCCGTTTTCCAGGGCGATCTGGCAGTATCCACTGGGGGTGTTGTCGCCCTCCATGTGGCCGTAACCGAATTCGTTGCCCAAGGACCAAAGCTGCACATTGTAAGGTTCTTGGTGACCTCGTTGGGCCCGGAGCTTCCCATAGGGGGTGGAGGCGTCACCGTTGCAGTACTCCACCCAGGCGGCGTTCTCCTCGGGAGTATTCCAACAGGGGTTGATGGTGATGAACGGCTCGGCGCCGATCTCCCGGCACAGGGCAATAAAGTCGTCCGTATTGATCTCGCTGTAATCGTAACCCATGGTGTGGGGCTGGGTCTCCAGGCCCAAATAGGACTGGAAGGGGGCGCGCATATCCACAGGCAGAAGGCCGTCCATCCAGTTAAATTCTCCTGCAAAATTTCCGCCCGGCCAGCGCAGCACTTTGATGCCCAATTCCTTCATGGCTTCCACCACATCGCGGCGCATCCCGTGGAAGTGGTCCTTGGGCAGCAGGGAGATGGCCCCCACACAGACATGGCCCGCCTCTTCCCAACAGATGCGCAGATCGGCGTCGGGATCCGCGGCCTGGGGGGTAAGTTCAACTTCAAAACGGGTCCAATCGGCCCCCTCCCCTGTGAATGTGGTGCGGCAATAGACTTCCTTCCCCGCCCGGTCCGTTAAAGAAACGGCAAACTCTACCGGGTTCTGGGTTTTTACCACCATTCCGAACAGATACGGCTGCCCCTGGGAGATGGCGATGCCATGCTGGCCCAGGCCGGCGGTTTCCCCCTGGAAGGGATTGAAGATGCTGACGGAATTGCATTCCGTGTTCCGTTTCATGTGGTAGCCCTCCCCGTGGCGGGTGTAGGGCTCGTCCAAGGCAAACACAGCCCGTTTCCCCAAGGGGAACCATTCTATCGCGCAGCCCTCGCAGGCAGTGGGCTTCCCGGCGAACTTCCGATTGCGGACCATTTGGGCGGATAAGCCGGTATAGAGGCAGGAGCGGGTGTGCTCCAGGTTGCTGCCAAACAGGTAAGGCGATACCAACAGGTCCTCAGGATCTTTCCGCTGCAAAGTGAGAGGCGTAGCCTGGTCAGCTTCCCTCTCCCAGCCGTCGGCCTCGTCCAGGTTGCTGCTGCGGGCCACATTCATGGACTCGCCGCTGAGAAGCTCCACCACACTGACCCGCAGCTCCGCAGCCACGCGGCTGAGAAGCGCCACGTCAGGCAGGCTTTTGCCCCGTTCCCACTTGGAAACCGCTTTGTCGGTCACATCCAGCCGCTGGGCTAACTGGGCTTGGGTAAGCCCCAGATCCGCCCTGCGCCAGCTGATAAAACGCCCGATTTGTGATACGTTCATAGATTTTCCTCCCCTTCGATGTTTTCTTCAGCATAACACAGTCCACCCGCACCGGCAACCGACTGGTGGTAGAGTGCCCTAGCTTGGGAAACATTCCCTGCACTTTTTCATTGCAACGGCCCTTCCACTGCTTTGATAAAAGGAAAAGGCCGGGAGCATCCCCGACCTTTCTTTTACACAGAGAGGGCTCCTGCGCCTGTCCCGGACGCTCTCCTCCCTGGAGCCCCCTCAACCAATGGTAGATTGCAATTCTATAAATTGTTTGCTGGGCTTTTTACTCGAAAACAGGAACAGGCTTCACCACGCCGCCCTCCATGGCGGACTGATGGGCGCAGATGCCCACGCCGGTCCAGTAAGCGCCGTCAATGTCGCTGGGGACAGGGTCCCGGTCCTCAATAATGCTTCGGACGAACTCATGGACCAAGTGGGGATGGGAGCCCCCATGGCCTCCACCTTGAAGGAACGCCAGGTGGGGATTGCTTTCATCGTATACCGTTTGCCGGGTAAATCGCCCAATCTCCGCGGGCAGGCGGTCCGCATAGTCAGGGATCTGGATGCGCTCTTCCGTCACCAGCCCGCCTCGGCCGTAGTCGTTCATCACATGCTCCGCATTGGGGTCGAAGGCCATGGAGAACAGCACCGGTTTCTCGGATTCCAACTGCTGCCACTCAAAGCTCTTCCGCTCGCCGTAGATGTTGAAGCATTCGGTATAACCCCGGGCCACATGGTAGAGAAAACGGGCCATTTCGATGCCCACATCGCTGTCCTTCAAGGAGATAAGGGCGGACTCAAAGGCGAAGGGGCAGCCATAGGGCTCTTCCACCTCTTTGCGCACCTTGCCGGAACCCTTGCAGTACACGCTCTCTGGGCGCTTTCCCAGCAGCATCAGGCAGGGGGCCACCGCGTGGGTGGGATGCATCAGGGGAGGGAAGCCCAGCCAGTAGTCTGGCCATCCCTCCATGTCCTGGTAATGGGCGCAGCGCATGAACTGGATCCTGCCCAGCTCCCCCTTTTCATACAGGTCCTTCACATACAGGAATTCCCGCCCATAGACGGAGGTTTCCATGAACATATAGTGCTTTCCGCTCTTTTTCCGGGCCTCGATGACCTGGTACAGCTCGTCGATGGTCATGCCCATGGGAATGGTGCAAGCGCAGTGCTTGCCTGCGTTCAGTGCCTTTACAGACAGGGGAGCGTGAGTGGCCGGGGGTGTCACCAGATGGACCGCGTCAATGGTCTCGTCCGCCAGCATGGCGTCGAAGTCTGTCAGACGTTCCTTCAGCAGGAACTTATCGCCGATCTTATTCAACTGCGTCCGGTCGGTATCCACCAGTACCAGGGAATCCACATCTGGGTGTTTCAAGTAGATGGGCACAAACTCCGCGCCGAAGGAGACCCCCACCAGCGCCACTCTGAGCTTACCGTTTTTCATTTCGTATCCCTCCTTGGATGCTTTGGCAGCATCATACCGCTCCCCTGGGGAAAAGTCTATGGAGGGAACGAAAGGTATATGGAATAAATGGACATTTTATTTATCCCCTGCTTGACTTTTCTCTTCAGCGCGGCCTATTATGAAATGGACATATTGGAAAAGGCAGGTGCGGCATCTATGAATACCGGACAAGGGCTTCCCCGGTGGTTCCGGCTGGCGGGGGAGATCCACGTGGAAATTGTGGACAAATTCAGCGGCGGGAACGTACACCCGGACCGGGTGATGGCCCAGTGGGTTCTGGTGCTGATGATCAGTGGGACGCGTACCTTCCGCATCTATGGGGGGGATTATGCAGTTCACGGCGGCGAATTTTTCCTGCTGCCGCCCTATGTGCGGCATTACGGGCTGCAGCATGACGAGCACGAGGCCTATTTTGCCCATTTCCAGGCAGAGGGGACTGAGGCCCCGCCGCCCACGGAGCTGGACAACGGCCATATCCTGCTGCCATTATGGGGGCAGGTGCCGCTGGAGCTCCCCTGCTTTGACCTGATGGAGTACGCGGCCTGCCACAGGGCCCCGCCCTTTTTCAGCGAAAATTTCCTCTCCTCCCAGATCCAGGCGATCCTGTACCAGCTCAGTTTGGCTATGCAAAAAAAGCGGCTGTGGCCCAAGCGGGAAAACAGGACGGCCCTCCAGATCCTGCAATATATTGACAACAACAAAGGCCGGCAGCTACAAAACCAGGACTACGCCGCTGCCTTTGGCATGACTTACCGCCGCCTGAACGCCATCTTCCAGGCCGTGTACGGCGTGACGATCAAGCAGATGCAGGGGATCCTGCGGGTGGAGCAGGCCAAACGTATGCTCAGTTCAGGCTACACCATTTTAGAAACCAGCGCGGCTTGTGGGTTTGAGGATTATTTTTACTTCTTGAAAGTGTTTAAAAGCAAAACCGGCATGACGCCCTCCCAGTACCGGGAGGCCTATTCCGATACCCATTGACCGGGCAGGAACCCCGTCCACGAAATGGCTGAGCCCTTTCCTATTCGGTAATAGGGAAAACCGGCTGCGGCGCCTGCCGTTTAGCGGCGGATAGGAAACAGCTAAAGCACGCTGTCCCCCCTGTGGGGCAGCGTGCTTCTTCGCGTTGTGGAGTGCTTTTCAATTCCGAGGCAGCCCTGCCCTTACTGTTAGGCATGCTGTTAGGCATGAAAAAAGGCTGGGATTGCTCCCAACCTTTGCATAGATATTCCCATGTTCCCTGATTCTGGCCGCAGGCCGGCACATTGCGAGGCCGCAATCACCGGCGCTGTCATTCTTCCACACGCATGATCAATTTAGAGGCATAAGCTCCGCCGTGGTGCAGAGTGTTTTCCGCTACCACAGTACAATAGTGACCAGGAAACCAAACCGGAGGCGGATATCCATGGACATGACCCGCGAGTACTTTCTCTCTACCTTTCAGCTTTCCCAGGATCCCACAGAGCCCATCTACTTCCAGCTGGCGGAATACCTGCGCTATCAGATCAAGGCAGGCGTATTAAAGCCCGGCGATAAGATGATCGGCGAAAACGAGATTGTGGAGTTGCTGAAAGTCAGCCGCACCACGGTGCGCAGCGCCTTTAACCAGCTGGTAAAAGAGGGGTATATCGTCCGCTACCGGGGCAAAGGCTCTTTTATTTCCGAACCCAAACTGAAGCGGGACATCAACTACCTGTACAATTTCACGGAGAACATCCGGGAAGCTGGCTCGGTTCCCTCCTCCCAGGTGCTCCAGTGCCAGGTGGTCCCTGCCACCGCCGAACTGCAGGAAGCCATGAAACTGGCCGCCGTAGGCCAGAAAGTGTTTGTCCTGGAACGGCTGCGCATGGCCGACGGAGAACCTCTTATCCTGGAGACCACCTACATTCCTTATTATCTCTGCGAGGGGATCGAGTCCACCGACTTTTCAGAGGCGTCCCTGTACGCCACCCTGGAAAACCGCTATGGGCTTGTCATCAGCCACGCGGAGGAGACCCTGGCAGCCATGGTGATCCCGAAACCTGCCGCCTCCCTTCTCAAATGTAAAAACGGCTCGGCAGGCTATAAAATCCAGCGGACTTCCTACCTGTCCTCCGGCTACATCTGCGAGTACACCCAATCCATCACCCGCGGGGACCGCTGTGTGTTCCGCCTGGAGCTTTCCAACAGCAAAAGCCCCCAAGGAGGGACGTTGGATTTTCAAAGGAAGCTGAACGTGTAAAAAAACTCGAGAAACTGCTGCCAGAGCCGCTCGCAGCACCAGAATAGCACCGCTCTCCCCGGGACCTGCGGCAGGAACTGGACAACACCGGCCCTCCCCCGTTCCCTGTATAGTGTTCCCACATCCACTCCAAAACCGCGTGCCGAGGGGGCAGTGCGTGCCGGTGGCACACAAGCTACGGCGCCGGCCTTGGCTCCCGCCCCGGTCGGTGCTGCTCCCCACCGGGGAGCAGCACCCGAGCCGGCAGACGAGCCAAGACCTTCTGCCCCTGCCACAAAACCGGCGAAAACACTGGGTTTTCTCCGGTTTTCTTTTTTCTTGTATTGCATGGTTATTTGGTGCATTCTGCTTCAGACTGCGGGTTTTCCCATCTGCTCTCATCCGTTTCCAACCGCTGCCACCCCCTCCAGCACCCAAAGAGCACCCGGTTTCGCCTTTTTTGGCCAAACCGGGTGCTTTTTGCTCTTTTGACCCACAAAATTTTTCGCATCTTTTTTGTTCACTCTGTCGATATGGCTCACAAGTTGAAATCATTGGTGATCCCACACAGCCTGGTGGTGTCCTTTTTGACGTAGTACAGCTCGGTTAGTTAGCAATTTTCCTCTGGGCCTCCGTTTTCGTTTTGCTGGAGAACACCTTGTGGCGTTTCACTCCTTGCTCGTCAAAGTACTAGATGACACTTTGCCATCTCCCATCCGTACGGCGGAAACCATTGCCGTTGGTGGTGAGTCGTTTCTTTGGCATGGTCCTTCCGAGTTGTTTTATCAGCCACCAACACTGCCGCACAGCGTTTGCCTATGTCCAGACCTATGTGCTTTGCTATGCAGGAAAAAAACGCCCCGTCTTTTGGTGGAAGTAAATCCACCAATAACCGAGCGTTTTTTGTTTTCTGGAGGGGGCTGGTGGGCTGTTCCGTCAATTTCCGGATTCAGCTGGTTTTGATGGATTCACACATGAAACCGATCATAGCTCTTATAGCAATCCACGCACAACTTCTTGCCTCCAGCAAGACGGATCCAGTTGGCGCCAGTCACTTCCCCGCAGGCTTCGCAAACATACGAGTCAAACAACCGGGCGTGTTCCGGCAGCGGGATTTTCGCATCCTTCACATCGAACATTTCCCGGGGATCCAGGGACTGGTAATAGGCAAAAGACTCCTCCCGGGTCATTTCTTTTCCGCGGGGCCGCAGCACCAAGCGCACGGACCGATCCGTCTTTCGGTTGTAGAAAGAGAAGGCTTGTTTTCCCGTCATGTGAAAAAGCAGGTTTCCTTTCCCTACGCTGCAGCCCAAAATCGCTTGGATAGCATCGCAGCCGCAGGCATCATTTTCCGCGATACACACGAGCTGCTCATCTGCGGAAAAAGTGATACCCAGCAATTCAATGGCGTACAGCGCCGCCTTATACCCGATGGTCAATCCACCGCACACATGTCCGTGAAACTCCGCCGCTTTCTTCCAAAGTTCTTTTGTTTCGTCCATCTTGCTCCTCCTTATCACTGGCCTAACGTCACAGTTTGATAACCGCCGAAATAAGCTGCAGCAATCCTGTCATAGGCGTCAATCCCCAACATTTCCTGGGTGATTTCGTCGAACTTTTCCGCAGGATCAATGTCAGAAAACTCCTCCGGATACAGCACGGTGCCGATATAATAGGCATCCGCCAAGGCGATTTCAATATTGGTATCGTAATAGTTAAAAGGCATTTGCAAGTACACATTCCCATTCTGCACCGCGGAAAGGGAGTTGTAAAAATCCGGATTGGAGGCGTAATCCTCTTGAAGGATGGAAAGCCCGCCAGCGTCGATAACCAGCACGTCCGGATCCATTTCCAGCAACTTTTCCTTGTCCAAGCTCACATACTCGTGAATGCCGGCTTCAGCCACCACGTTACGGGCGTTCAAGGCGTCGAACAAGGGATAATCCCCTGTCGTGCTCTCAATGCCGTGGGAACCTTGGTGGGACTGGCACCCGAGATAAACCGTGGGAGGGTCCTCTGCATCCGCGCTGCGCGCCTCTAAATCGGCCTTAGCCCCGGCGAAGTACTGGATGAGCTCCTCCGCCCTGGCTTCGTTTCCGGTGATTTGGCCGATCAGCTTCAGCGACTGATCGACCTCTTCGGAAAACAGGCTGGCCTCCCCATAGCTCAAGGCCACCACCGGCGTCATAATTCTCTCCTGGAGCTCGTCGATCTCCGAGGATTCCAATGCGTATGTGGTAAAAATCACATCCGCGCCGGCGGCAAAAAGCATCTCGGCGTCCGGAGCGTTGCCAGGGCCTCCTGGGCCAATCGTCTCCATGGAATCCACATCCTCCAGAGCCATGCGATAGGGGCGGCCCTCCTCTCCCCAAGACTTTTCCACCTCCTCTACGCCGGCCAGCTGGGACTTGTCAGCCACATAACAGTAAAGCCGCAAACATCCGGGACCGATACAGATAAAGCTCTCCGCGCCGGCGGGTACGGCAACCGTGCGGCCCATCATGTCCGTTACAGAAACGCCCTCGCTTTCCTCTTCTGAAAGCGCGTTTTCCTCTGAAATGCCGCTTGCCTGGCTTGACAGGGAAGCGCTCTCTTCGCCGTTCTCCTTGGCGGGCCCGCAGGAGCACAGTCCCATGAGCAGCGCGCCCGCCAGCAGCAGCGCCATCCATTGTTTTGCTGTCTTCATTTTTCTTTCCTCCAATTCTCAATTACTGCGGAATGACCACAGGGCGGCCGTCATACTCCACCACTTGGGCATGAACTCCGTAAACCTCCCGGATGGTCTCCGCATTTACCACGGCCTTGCCCCCAAAGGCGAAAACGGCCCCGTCCTTCATCACCAAAAATTTGTCTGCAAAGCGCAGGGCCAAGTTCAGGTCGTGGATGATCACCACCGCCGCCAGGTTCTGCCGCCGCACCACCTGCCGGGTGATGTCCAGTACATCCAGCTGATTTTTAATATCCAGATTGCTGGTAGGCTCATCGAACAACAGCACTGGGGCCTGCTGGGCCAGCGCCCTGGCAATGGAAACCTTCTGCCGTTCCCCGCCGCTTAACGCATTGACGTTCCGATTAGCGTATTCCTCCAGGGACATCAGGCCCAGCACCTCTTGGACGATCTCCAAATCCCGCTTGGTCACGTCCCACTGGATAAAGGGCTTTCTCCCCAAGAGGACGGCGTCAAACACCGAGCTGTCCGCGAACTCACACCCCTGGGGCACATAGCCGATCTGCTGGGCCAACGCCCGTCCGCCCAATTTCCCCACAGGCACGCCGTCCACCAGCACCTCCCCTGAGCTGGGGCGGATAATGCGGTTGATGCACTTTAGCATGGTGGTTTTCCCCACGCCGTTCACACCCAGCACGGCCAGGCACTCTCCTGCCTGGGCGGTAAAGGACACACCTTTCACCACCTCCCTGGCCTGGGTGTAGCCGTAACGCAAATCTTTCACTTCCAGTCTCATTTCACACGCTTCCCTTTCAAAAGCATATAGAAAAATAGGGGCGCCCCCAGCAGGGATGTGACGGCTCCCACTGGCAGGACCACCGGGGAGATCACCGTGCGTGCCACCGTGTCCGCCGCGAGCAGCACCACAGCGCCCATCAGCGCGGAGGCGGGGATCAAAAACCTGTGATCCGACCCGATAAGCCGTTTCATAATCTGGGGGGCAATCAAGCCGATAAAGCCGATCATCCCCATAAACGCCACGGAGACAGCGGTCAGCAGAGAGGACACCAGCAGCCCCCAAAACCGCACCCGGGATGTTTTGACGCCCAGGCTTTTGGCCAGCTCTTCCCCGTTGGCCATGGCGTTGTAGTTCCAGCGCATAAAGAGGAAGTAGACGGTCGCACCGCCCACCACAGCGGCCATCAACCCGTTTTCCCGCCAAGAGACCCTGCCCAGATCGCCGAAGGTCCAAAATACCGCAGCGGCGATGCGCACATCATCTCCAAAGTACTGGATAATGGTGGTTCCAGCGGAGAAGAGCGAACTCAGGGCCGTGCCCGCCAGCACGATGGATTCCGGGGAAAAGCTGCGCAGCTTTGACAGGGCCAAAATCAGCAGGACCGCCCCCAGAGAACACACAAAGGCGCTGCCTGTCACCAGATAAGGGTTGCTGATCGACACTGCGTCGGAGGCGGTGTTCATCAGTGCCCCGGCTCCCAGCACAATGATGGAAAAGTTCGCGCCAAAGGTGGCCGCCGCCGACACGCCCAAGGTGGAGGGGGACGCCAGAGGGTTTTTCAGGCAGGTCTGCATGACGCACCCCGCGATGGCCAACCCGGCCCCCGCGATCACCGCCCCCACCACGCGGGGCATGCGCAGCTGCCAGATCACTACAAAGGAGCGTTCCTCTCCCATGCCAAGCAAGGTGCGGCACACCTCCCACAATGAGAGGTCGGAGGAACCCGCGTTTACAGAGATCAGCATAAACAACACTACAATCACGGCCAGTCCCAGCAGGATGCCCCACTTGCGGCGGATTGACCGGTGGTATCCCGCAATGCCACCGCCGCTTTCCACACCGCCCTCTTTTAAGGGATTCGATTTGCTTGCTATCTTCACGGCGGCCTCCTCACTTCCCATCAAACAGTTGACGCGCTTTCCGCGCGACACGCGCCCCGAACGGACGGTAAAGTATTTCCTTTTCTTCGATTTTATCCCGGACTACCGCCGGCCCGATATGGATAAAAGGTCTTCCAAATTCAGCGCCGCTGGAATGGCGGCGCATTTCTCGGAACGGCATGCGGTTCACCAGCGTGGGGACCGCCAGTTCTGTTCCCCCGCCGTTTGGAGAATTATCTGTGGAAAACGCACTGCCCAGCTTACCACCTACCTGTACGTTCCAGTTGGTGCCAAGCCACTTTTTCACCTGCCAGCTCATATTCCCAACGCAGGTGGGAACTCCGAAAATTACCGCCGCACTGCGGCCCACATCCCCTTCGCCTTCTTGAGAATTGACCCAAAGTTCCTGTATGCATTGAAGATTCATCTTACCCTCCCATTCCCTCCCATTCCTCAGAAGACTGCCCTTCATGCAGCGATGGCACAAAAAAAGCGTGCTGTTCTCCTTGCTGGGGAACTGCACGCCTTCCTGACATGAAATAAGAGACATACAAAAATGAAATTGTCTTCTGTACTTTGCTCACAAAACGCAAGTATTCGTACTTGCCGGTTCGGCTTCTAACCGAAAAATATTGGCACAATTATACTATGTATCCTTTCAAAATGTCAATGCGAGCCTTTTATTTCGTGGTTATCAATCAATTATCCCTTTCCTAAAGTGGGCTTCACATAGATAGTTTCCTGCATGCGACCCCCGATTCCATCCAGCCGGCTCTTTCAAACTCTTTTCCCGCTTCCTCACAGCATCAGGCCAGCGCCGGCCTCTCGCGGACCTGCGGGACAAACCGGGAAACACCGCCCCTCCCCGTTACTTGATGGGCGCGCCCCCCTCCGTGCCGTGGGGAAAACGGGCGCCAGTGGCGCTCTGCCGCGAACCGGACGAGGCGGCCGCTTCGTCCAGCCATGGCAGCAGGGCCTTCAGCACCTGGGCGTAGCCGTCGCCGTACATGTGCATTCCTTCGATGGTGTATTCGGGACGCATGTTGCCGCTTTCATCGGTGATGGCGCTGTTGCAGTTGAGGAAACCGGCCCCAACCTTCTTCGCCAGTGCCTGCACAGCTTGATTTGCCTGGGCAATGATTCGATTGTTCCGGGACTTTAAAATCTCCCGGCCGTGGGGGTCTTCCGCCAGTTTCGGCTCGCAGAGGGGGTAGTAGGCCAACAAGGTCAGCTTAACCCCCGGCACATGGGCTTGAATGTCCCGCAGGATGGCTTCGTACCGCTCCATCAACCCCTCCACAGTGTACTCCTGGGTATTCATATCGTTGGTGCCAATGTTGATGAGCACTTGGCTGGGCTGCAGCTCGTAAACACACACGTCCAGCGACTTGGCAAGCTGCTGCGTGGTGTATCCCCCAATACCCCGGTTGTACACAGTGTAGGTTCGGCCCATGTCCAACAGCAGTTCATTGATGGGGAACTGCTCCATCAGGCTGGAGCCCACAAACAGCACCTTTCCCAGCTGGGCAAATTGGTTCAACCGGCGATAGCGCTCCAGCTTTTCCGCAACCAGCTTTTGGTCCAGCTCCTCCATACGGGCGGTGATTTCTCTCTCAACCCGCTGTTCAATGGCCATTTTTTCGCTCATTTCAATTGCTCCTCTCCTATTTTCGGCCCAGGTCAGGAAACCAGCAAGACCAGGGGCATGGTGATAATGGACAAGATGGTGGAAAGGCACACCATCCCTGCGGCAGCCTGGGAATCTCCGCCCTGGCGCTGGACATACACCGCCAAGTTGGAGCCCACCGGTGCAGCGGCGGCAATGATCAGCGCGGCCCGCATCTCCCCAGGAACGCCGGGAAACGCCTTGAGCAGCAGCAGTGTCAGCAGGGGGATGAGAAGCAGCCGAACCCCGCCGACCAGCCAGGCCTCCTTGGAGAGAAACATCCTCTTGGGGGAAATGTTCCCCAGCAGCACACCTAAGATCACCATGGCCACCGGCGCGTTGCAGGCTGCCACGGAGCTCACCGCATTGGTGAAGATCCCCGGCAGGGTGATGGGTAAAAAGTACAGCAGCAGCCCCACCGCGAAAGCGATCACCAGGGGATTTTTCAAAACGCCCAACGGCTTGGCGGCCTGAGCATCCCCTAAAATGGCCTGGCCGTAAGTCCACTGGAGGATGTTCAGCAGCGCCACAAACCCGGCGATGTAAAACACGGCCCCCTCCCCTACCACAGCAGCGATCAAGGGAATCCCCATAAACCCCGCGTTGGAGAAGGCGCTGCCAAAATTCGAGGCGGGCTTTTTCCAAAACAACAGGGCGGACACCCCCACGGACACACCCAGGGCCAGCGCGGAAAGCAGCAAAGACCACAACAGGTTTTGGGTGGCCTGGGGGGTGGCCTCCCGGAGGAACGATTGAACGATGACGCATGGCAGGATAGCGTACAGCAGCAAGTTGCTTAAAGCGGAACTGTTCTCCTGGGTGACCAACCGGAACCGGCGTAGGCACCAGCCCACACCCACATACAAAAACATGGTGATCAACTGCCGCAGCAAAATAAGGGCTTCTTCCATCTTGTTTTCACCTTTCTGGGAAAAGAGTCGTTTCCGGAATTTGGAGCAGAACGGATCCGGCCAGGAGATCCTCTCTAAGCCGTTTCATTTTTTCAAAAGCTTGAAAGCCGGCGGAAGATTCCGCTGGGATTCATAGCCTTGCTCCTTCCGCGCATTGAATGGGCACCTGCAGCTGCCGGGCAGCATACGGTTCAATTCATTTTACCAGGTTCAGGCCCTGCCCGCAACACAAACATTCCTTTTTCAAGTGCTCCGGCGGCCTGCGCACCGCGCTTTTTCAGCGCCCGCCCCAGACCAACCGGAATGGCACGGAGACCGTGCTGAACGCTGCCCCCGCTCTCATTCTTTGCCCTTTCCTGCAAGCCAGCAGATCACCCACCAAAGCAGCCCCAGCCCTGCCAGAGCTGCCTTATTCCACAGCCATGCAGAAGCCCCCACCCTGGGGCATGGTGCCGGGATCAAAATTTTCAAAATCGAAATCCCCAAAGTCCATACCGCCGCCGGGGAAACCGCCTCCCATGCCGCCGCTGCCCTGGGAGTCAGAGCCAGTCTGGGTGGAGGTAAGACGTGTGACAACAATCAAGTCGCCTTCGGCAAGCTCATCGCTTTCCACCAAGATATAGCTCCCGTCCGACATCCCTGTTTCCACGGTGACGGTGGAAAGCTCCGATACCTAGATTTCGCCCTCCCCGTACTCATCGCCTTCCGCCGCGCTGGAGGGAGCCAGGGTGATGTATTCCTCGTCCCCGGAGGTCTGTACCGCCTCCACAGGCACCAGCAACCCTTCGCCGCTTTCCTCCACCACAATTTCCGCGGTGGCGCTCATGCCGGGATAAATTTCTTCGGCATAATCCACCCTGACGGTGATTTGATAAGCGGTGGTGCTGCCGTTGGTGCTGCCGTTATAGGAGACAGCGGTCACCTCTCCCGTGTATTCCCCGTCCACCGCGTCCACGGTGAAGGCCACCTCCTGTCCCACTGCTACGGCGGAAATGTCCTGCTCATCCACAGCGATGCCCATAGTGAAGCCGTCTGTTCCCATGACCATAGCAACCTCGCCACCAGCTTCCAGCTCATCCCCGCTGGAAACAGGCAGTTCCAGCAGCACGCAGCCATAGGGGGCGGTGTAATCTATAGAGCTGCCCTGTGCATCCTCCACCGTAACAATCACCGCTCCTTCTTCCACGGCATCCCCGGCGGCGTAGTTCACTACCGTAACCGTGACGGGCTGCTCCGCTGTCAGGGTCTGTTGGGAGACAGGGGTCAAGTTGCCGCTGCCGCTGATGGTGGTGTCCACATTCCCATAGGCAATGGCTTCCACCTCATAGGTGGTGATACTGGCTGCGGACACACCCATCCCCAAGAGCCGCGGCACAAACGCGATTCCCAGCGCGATCACAGCGATGCCTGCCACAGAACCCACAGCAGCCTTAATCAGAGTTTTTCTGCGTTTTTCTGCAAGTCTTGGGTTGCTGCTGGAAGCGTTTGCTGGTTTTGTCTTCATTGGTTTCGATTCCTTTATTTCAATTTTACAGAAACACGGTCGCGCCTTTACACACACAGGGGCTACAATAGAGCTGTATGACCATTCAATTCCCCCGCATGCCAGAGCAGATTACCCGCAAAGCGCCTCCGCCTCCCTGGGGCAGCTGCTTTTGTTCCGGCTGCGGCGGCTGGGCATTGAGGCGATCCTGCTGCCCTCCGGCGGCTCGGAAGTGCTGGAAGGGCTTTCCCAGGCGCGTTCTGACGACCTGGTGGTGCTGTTCAGCTTTTCCAAAGTTTCCCGGGAGGGCCGGATAATTTTGGCGTATCAAAAGCAGGCGAGGTACCGAACGCTGGCCTTTACCAGCCGGAGCTATCTTCCGGAAGACGAGCGGGCGGACATGAACCTGTTTGTCTACCGGGGGGAGGCCAAGGAGTACCACTCTATGACGGCGCCCGCCGCCCTGGTGGACGCGCTGGTGGTGGCCGTTTCGGAAAAGCTGGGGGATGAGGCAGTTCAGCGGCTGTCCAACCTCCACCGGCTGAAGAAGGCCTATGATCCCACCCGTTAGAAGAAAGGCAGAACTCTTCCCTTCAAATACAGAACGCACCTGGATTCGGCCTTTCCGGCCCAATCCGGGTGCGCTTTCCCTTTTCGTTTTTTACATGCCGTTGGGCCGGGAACAGGGATTCTTGGCCCGCCCCACCGCCGCCAGAGCACAACCTACGGCTTCCTTCACAGCGCCCCCTGCCCTGAGAACCACCGTTTGGCCACCTCCTCATAGTGGAGGTACAGCACCCCGAACCGGTGGCGGTAATAGGGCTTCCAGGGTTTTTCCTTGCCGCAGAAATGGAGAACGGCTGTGTGCCGCATCACCCAGGGCAAATCCGCCTCTCCCATGCTGCGCATCAGGTAGCTGCTGTAATTTCTGGCATCATAATTCCAGATTACGTCATCCAAGGGCAGAACCCGGTCCCCGTACAGGGCATTGAGCACATCCTGGTCAGGGAGCACCAGCTCTCTGCTGTGCTCCTCCACAAAGGAAAAGAGCTCTTGGGGCCGGATTTCCTCCCGGCAGCGCTCCAGGTCCATCAGCAGCACTCCCGAGTTGTAATAATCCCTCTCTGTGCCCAGGCGCACACGGTTCAAGCTGTTTGCCAGCTCTGTTTTCCCTGTATGGGCAGCTGCGGCAAAGAGGTTTCCCTGCAAGTCCATCTGCCACAGGGGCTTCAAGGGATTGATGACCAGGATATCCGGATCCAGGTACAGCACCCGATTCACCTCCCGCGGGAGCAGGTGGCCCGCCAACAGCCGGTAATACATCTCCTGGGGATACTGCTTTGTCACCGGCGCCTTGGAAAACAGGCTCTCCCCCACTGGGATGGGGCAAAGCTCCCAGCCGTGCATTTTCAAACTCTCTCCCAGCCCATCCAGCTTCTGCCGGGGGATGGACCGGTGCAGCAGGTATACGGAACCTGTCTCCCCCGGGCAATTCTGACAGAGGGATGCCAGCAGCACCTGCAGCTGTGGCAGGTAGTTTTCGTCAAGGCTGACCAGCAGATTCATACTCTCCCTCTTTCTTTCCGCCCCTTAGGCACCGGGGAGCACGGGGCTGTAACACCCCCACTGCTGCGCCGGACCCCATCCGAACACATTTCCTCGTTTCTGCGCCAAGCCTTCGATCCTCTTCCTTCATAACGGGCCTCCTTTCTAAATGGTATCGCGCCATCTCACAGGGGGAAAAACGCCATGGCAACACTCTCCACTCCCAAAACGATAAGGTACAACCCGGCCAGGTAGCCCAAAGCTGTGGCGGCACGGAAGGGCATCACGGCCAAAAGTATCCCAGCGACTAAGCCGATGAGATTGAGCGCGAGAGCGAAGCAGTACATACCTCTCCCCGCCGCCAAACGCACCTGGGGCAAACCCGCCAGCCGTGAGATGCAGTGGGCCATAAACCACACAGCGAACAACAGGGAAAACACTGCAATTCCCACGCGGGGATGGACCAGGATCACCACCCCGGACATGACGCTGAGCACCCCGGAAACCAGGGAAACCAACGGCCCCAACCCTGTAAACCGTTCCACTCGGATATAGCGCAGGATATCGGCCACTCCCACAATCACGCCGGCAATGCCGTAGGCATAGGCCAGGCCTTCCACCGCCAGATCGGGGTTCATCAGGGAGGCGGCCCCCAGGGCGATGAGGGCAACGCCCACCAACAGATCCCACCAGCCAACCCGCCGGTACCAGGGCCTTTTCTGCCGAGGGGTTCTCATGGCTTGGCGCCCCCTTCCAGAATACCCATAAACTCCTCCCCGGTGATGGTTTCCTTTTCGTAGAGGTATTTGGCCAGCTCATGGAGCTTGCCGCTGTTGTCTGTCAATATCTTCTTCGCCTTCTCATGCTGGGCCTTCACCAGGTCCACTACCTGCTGGTCAATTTGGGCGGCGGTCTCCGCAGAGCAGGCGAGGGAGGTGTCACCCCCCAGGTACTGGTTCTGCACGGTCTCCAAGGCCACCATGTCAAAGTTGCGGCTCATGCCGTAGCGGGTGATCATGGCCCGGGCCAATTTCGTGGCCTGCTCAATATCGTTGCTGGCGCCTGTGGTGATCGAGCCGAACACCACTTCCTCGGCGGCCCGGCCCCCTGTCAGGGTGGCAATTTTATTTTCCAGCTCCTCCTTGGTCAGCAGGTTTTTCTCCCCGGTGTCCACCTGCATGGTGTAACCCAAAGCTCCACTGGTGCGGGGGATGATGGTAATTTTCTGCACGGGGGCGGAATGGGACTGTTTTGCCGCCACCAAGGCATGGCCGATCTCGTGGTAAGAGACAATGAGCTTCTCCCGGTCCGAGAGGACGGCGTTCTTCTTTTGGTACCCGGCAATCACCGTTTCAATGCTCTCTTCCAGGTCGGCCTCCGTCACCACAGTGCGGTTTTGCCGCACTGCCCGCAGGGCGGCCTCATTGACGATGTTCGCCAGTTCCGCGCCAGAGGCACCCGCAGCCATGCGGGCAATGGTGTGGAAGTCCACATCCGGGGCCACCCTGATCTTTTTGGCGTGCACCTTCAAAATGGCCTCCCGGCCCTGCAGGTCCGGCAGCTCCACAGGCACCCGGCGGTCGAACCGGCCGGGGCGGGTCAGGGCAGGGTCCAGGCTCTCCGGCCGGTTGGTGGCCGCCAGAATGATGACCCCCGTGTTTTCCTCAAAGCCATCCATCTCTGTAAGCAGCTGGTTCAATGTCTGCTCCCGCTCGTCGTTCCCGCCTATACTGCCTGCGTTGCGCTTTTGGCCGATGGCGTCGATCTCGTCGATAAACACAATGCAGGGGGCCTTTTCCTTTGCCTGCTTAAAAAGGTCCCGCACCTTAGAGGCGCCCATGCCCACAAACATCTCCACAAACTCACTGCCAGACATGGAGAAGAAGGGCACGCTTGCCTCTCCGGCCACCGCCTTGGCCAGCATGGTCTTGCCGGTGCCGGGAGGGCCCACCAGCAAGATCCCCTTGGGCATGGAGGCCCCGGCCTCGGTGTACTTTCTGGGGTTATGAAGATAGTCCACAATCTCCTTCAGGCTTTCTTTGGCCTCATCCTCGCCGGCCACATCAGAAAATTTGATGCCCTTGGTGGACTGGACATACACCTTGGCGTTGGATTTTCCAAAGCTCATCGCGTTGGGGCCGCCAGCCCGCTGCATCAGTTTTTTATTCATATAGTAGCCCAGCAGGGCGAACAGGACTATGGGCAGCACCCAGCTGATGAGGAAGCTGAGCATGGGGTTTGCCCGCTGCAGGATCTGCCCCGAGTACTGGGCTCCGGAATCCTTAAGTAGCTGGGCAAGGTCGGGATCGGGGATCATACCCGCCTTATAGATGGCGGTGCCTTCTTTGTTGGTAAAGACAACCTGGTTCTCTGTCTCATCCACCTCTACCAGGCCCAGGTCCTTGTCCTCTGCCATTTGGACAAAGGCGCCGTAGTCCACCTCTTTCACCCGGTGCTGGACAATCATCGGCGTGATTAGCATGTTGAACAGCAGGAGCACCGCCATCACGATGAGGCCGTAATAAATCAACGGTTTTTTGGGGGATCTCACTTCTTTCATCGCTTGTTCCTTTCTTCCGTTTCTAGAATTTGCTGTGCGTAAATTGCCTGCATGGAGAGCAGCAGCGCCCGTTCCACAGCCAAAAGGGCGAAATCCAGGGCATACTCCGCCAGAAATGCTTGTTCGTCCGCGGGGGCTTCGCTCTGTTGCACCGCCGGCCCCAAGCTGCTGGCCATCAACTGAAGCTGGCTTTCCATTTTTTCATACGTTTCCGAAAGCTCTCGGGCCACAGCCCCCTTGGAGTGGGCCAGCCTCTGGGCCAGAGTTAAAGCCGTTTCCGCGCACTGCCGCTCCTGCTCCGCAATCTCCCAGTCCAGTGTTCCGGCGTCCGCTGTCTCGGTCAGGCGCAACCGGCTGTGGAGCCTGGCAACACGGTCATCCAGCTCACAAAGCTTTACGCTCATGATCTCATGCGCCACGCTTGATCTCTCCTTTCCATTGGGTCTGCCTGCATTCTACAGCGGAATGGCGGACGCGTCCAGAATCACTTCTCCCATTCTGTCTGGACAAAAAAGCCGGATTGTAAAAAAGCTTTACAATCCGGCAAAACTGTCCATCTGCTTTTTTTATAGGTTGGCCCCTTCCTGCGGGGATATGCCCTCGGTCATCAGCAAAAATACGGTATGGACGATCGTATCCAGGTTTTGGGTGTCCTCCGGCCCCCAGCTTTGAAACAGCCCCAGAATAGCCCCCACATGGTACCGCAGGATGAGCTTGATCTCCCCGCGGCTGCACTGGGCATACAGCCCCTTCTCTTCGATAATCTTCTCAAAGATATTCTGAATGGACTGGGCCACCATCCGCTGCAGCTCCTCCCCGTAAGGGGTGCGCTCTACACGGCGCAAATAGGGCATGGCCTCCAGCGCCATGACGAACAGGCAGCGAAGGCCCTTTTCTCCCCCTGCCTGTGCCTTGGCCTCCAGCAAGGCGCGCTGGCCCTGCTGTTCTAAAATCCAGCGGAACATCTCAGGAATATCCGCAAAGTGATAATAAAAGGTTTGGCGGGTGATGTGGCATTCCTCCACAATATCCTTTACCGTCAGCTTTTTCGCATGCTTCTCGATTAAAAGCTTCATGGCTGCCTGGGCAATGACCTCTTTCATATCAACCGGCACGGCATTTCCTCCCCCCTGGCCATCCTCGATGGCCGCCTCTGAATATTATACCCGGGTCCGCCGCTTTTTTCAATGCGTATCTTTGCAAGGCGTTCAGCGGCGGCCCCTATTCCCCCCTGTGGGATGGTGCAGCTCTCCCAACAGCGCAAGCGCCGCATCCCGCCGGGCCCAGAGGCGCGGGCCTTTCCAAAAGGCGCTTTTGCGGGAGCACCTTGACAAATGGCGGTTCTTCCCCAATAATAAGAGAAAAGAACCTATTGGAAGGGAGCAGGACTTATGAACAAAATCCATACTGAGAACGCCCCCGCCGCCATTGGCCCCTATTCCCAGGGGTATGAGGTAAACGGCGTGGTGTACACCTCCGGCCAGCTGCCGGTGGACCCCCAGACCGGCGCGGCGCCGGAAGGCATCACCGCCCAGGCGGAGCAGAGCTGCAAGAACGTGGGCGCCATTTTGGAGGCCGGCGGCTCTGGGTTTGAGCAGGTCTTTAAGACGCTGTGCTTCTTGGCGGACATGAAGGACTTCGCCGCCTTTAACGAGGTGTACGCCAAGTATTTCACCTCCAATCCCGCCCGCAGCTGCGTGGCGGTGAAGGAGCTGCCCAAGGGCGTGCTGTGCGAGATTGAGGCCATTGCCCTGAAAAAGTAAACAGCCAACAAGAAAAGCGCCGGGGATGCCCGGTGCTTTTTATGCAGCAGAAAAGCCCCCGGCATACGGGGGCTTTTTCGCGTTTAAGGGTTACAGGGCAAAGTCGCCGTCCCGGAAGATTTCCACCTCCCTGCCGTCCTCTGTGGTGCCCACAATCTTCATGTCGGGGGTGCCGATCATGAAGTCGATGTGGATGGTGGAATCGTTGAACAAGTCCGGCTGGCCCGCGGGGGAGGAGTTGAGCCCCCGGCCCAGCGCCAGGTGACAGCTGGCGTTTTCGTCGATGAGGGTGGTGTAATACACCAGGCCGCTCATGCTGATGGGGGAATGGTACTCCACCAAGGCGGCCTCGCCCAGGTAGCCGGCGTTTTCGTCAGTGGCCACCAAAGCTTCCAGCATTTCCTTGCCGGCGCCGGCCAGGACCTCCACCACCTTTCCCTTTTCAAAGCGGAAGCCGAAGTTCTCAATCTTCTTGCCGCCCAGCACCAAGGGCCGGGAGGCGTACACCACGCCGTTTGTCTCGTACTTGGCGGGGGTGGTGCAGATTTCCTCGGTGGGGATGTTGGGGGTGAAGGGGATGGCGGGGGCGCCCTCGTGGCCGAATTTGGACCAAGGGGTCAGGCCCACGGTGAGGTCCGTGCCGTTCCCGGCGGTGTAGTGGAGCTTTGTCAGCTTCAGGGCGTCCACGGCCTTACCGCGGGCTGCCTTCTGGGCGTGGAGCTCCTCCCAGGTCTTCACCACGTTGTTGTCCTCGTCAATGTAGCACAGCTTCAAGAGGATTTCCCACAGCTCCCCAAGGGCCTCCTCCCCCTTCTTCTCCAGGATGTACTCGGCCCACTCCACGGTGGGCACCATAGCGATGAGCCACTGGCAGTGCTTCTCCCGGCTGGCCTTGCGCATGATGTTCCGCACGCCGTCCACATGGGCGAAAATGGCGTTGGACTCCTTCTCGCTGACGCCCTCCATCAGCTGGGGGTTCACACCCTCCAGGCGGACGTAGCAGGCGCCCTCATCCAGGTACTTCTGGTACATGGAACGCTCCCAGTCCTCCACCCGGCGGACGTCTGCGTCGGGGCGGTAGTGGGCAGCCACCTTTAAGCTGGCCTGGTCCAGGTAGTTGACAACCACATTGCCGGCGCCCAGCTTATAGCACTCCTCGGCGAAGAGGCTGGCAAACTGCCAGCCCTCGATGGCGGCTTCCACCAAAACGGTCTGGCCCTTCTGCACATTCAGCCCCACCCGGGCCAGGGTGTAGGCGTATTTGCGTTTCATAGTTTCCAAGTCCATGGGATGTTCCTCCTTTTGCGCGCTTTATCTATGCGCCATTATACCGCAGCAAAGCAGAAATGTAAATCCCTCTTCGCCGCCGGGACAAAAGGGACACAGCGGGGGACTTTTGCACGGGCGGAACCGGGCGCAGCTCTCCACGCCTCTCTACTGGGCCACAGTGTACAGGGAGTAGAACAAGCCCTTGCGGTCCATCAGCTCTTGGAACTGGCCGGTCTCCACCACGCGGCCGTGGTGCAGCACCAGGATGCCGTCGTACCGGCTAAGGAGCGCCTCGTCCAAAGAGTGGGTGACCACCACCCGGGTGAGGCCCTTCAAATCCAGGATGGAGCTGGAGATGCGGAAGGCTGTCTCCTTATCCAGGGAAGCGGTGGCCTCGTCCACCAGGAGTACCGGGGTGTGCCGCAGCAAACACCGGGCAATGGACACCCGCTGGCGCTGGCCGCCGGAAAGCCCCGCGCCGTTCTCCCCGCAGAGGCAGTCCTCGCCCTTCTCCTGGATGATGGGGGCAAGGCCCGAAAGCTCCTCGGCCCGCTGGACCTGCTGGGGCGGGAAGTCCCGGAACATGGTGATGTTGTCCCGCAAGGTGCTGTTGAACACAAACACGTTCTGCTCCACCATGGAGACCAGCTCGTAAAGGGACTGGGTGCTGACGGTGGAAAGCTCCCGGCCATCGTAGAGGATTTCCCCGGAGTAGCCGCCGTGGCCCGCCATGAGCAAATTCAGCAAGGTGGACTTCCCCGAGCCGGAAGCGCCCACCAGGGCGTAGCTCTTCCCCGCCTGGAACTGGGCGTTTACGTGGTAGAGCACCTCCTCGCCCTCTTGGTAGGAGAAGGAGAGGTCCCGCACCTGGATGCCCTCTTCCAGCTTTTTGGGGATAGGGGCACCCTCCTCCCGGACGTTTTGGGAGAGGGATTCCGCCAGCTTGTCGATAAGGGCCAAAGCCGACCGGCGGTTGGCCAGCATCTCAGGCCCCTCCTGCAGGAACATGATGGAAAGCCCGCTGAGCTGGAGGAACACCCCGGCCACGCCGGGAGTGACGCCTTTGCCCGCCAAAGCCAGCACAGCCGCCGCCAGGAACACCCCGAACTGGGCCACCACCCCCGCCACGCTGCCCAAGGAGCGCAGCACCTGGGCCAGGCACATCCGGCGGCGCTTGGCCTCTTGGGCCTGGGCGTTGCTTTGGGAGAACAGCCGCAGGATCTCCTTCTCGGCTTTGAAGCTCTTCACCACGGAGAAGCCGGTGAGGCCGTCTTTGACCATGGAGAGGAAACTGTCGTTTTTCCGGGAGACTTCCTGCTCCCGGCTGGCCAAGTGCTTGCCCGCCACCAGAGAGGCGCCCAAAGGCAGCAGGGAAAGCACCAGGGCAATCAAGGTGAGCAGGGGGCTGTACCAAAGCATCATCAAAAAGGCGCCCACGCAGAGGATGGCGTCCATCACCAGGTCAAAGAGCTTTTCCAGGTAGTTCACCTCGATGCTGTTGGCGTCGTTGGAGAGGGCGGACAAATAGGTGGAGGTGCTCTCCCGGGAAAAGGTGGAGATGTTCTTCTTTAACAGCTGGCTGTAGGCGTAGTCCTTATACTGGCCTATGGCCCGGGTGAAGAACCGGGGCAGGGCGTAGGCCCGGACAGCACCCACCAAAACGATGGTGGCCGCAATGCCCAAAAGCACCCAGCAGATTCCTCCCAGGGAAAGGGTGTTGCCGCTGCCCGCCATCAAGTCCATAATCTGCTGGAGCAGCCAGGAGATGACCAGGTTCGCAAAGGCCATCACCACGGTGGCGGCAAAGGCCAGGATAAAATTCAACTTGTTCCTTCTGTAGAATTGGCGGACAAAGGGCCGCCGGATTTCACGCTTCTTCATGACAAACCTCCTCCCACAGGGCCCACAGGCCGGGGTAATCGCTTTCGTTGTCCTTCAGCTGGGCTTCCACGCCCTCCATGGCGGTGGGGCCGAAATCGTCGTAGGCGGTGGCGTCCCGCTGTAGGGTGATGAACTTGTGGTGCTCTAAGCCGTAGCTGGGGGCGGCATCGAACCGCAGGGCCAGCTGCCGGGCCTGGCGCAGGTACTCTTTCGTCCGCTCCCTATCCCCCAGCTGGGTGCAGGCAAAAGCGTTTAAAAGTAGAAGAATGACCTGGGCTTTATCCAGGTACGACATTTTTCCCGGCTCCTTGAGGCCCTGGCCGAATTGGTATAGCAGCTGGTTGAACTCCAGAGACTGGGCGGGCCGGTTCAAGTGCAGGCAAGCGTTGGCGTAGCCCACGCTGAACTGAAGCATGGCGGTTTCCGCGTTCAGCAAAGCCCGGGTGAGATAGGTGAGGGACTCCTGGCTGGTTTCCTGTTCCTTGGCCAGGATGGTGCCAATCTCCGCGTTGTTGACGCCCTCCACGTTGTACTCTTTTAGCAGCTTGAGGGCGCCCTCTTTATCCCCCGCGCTGTGCATGGCGTTGGCCATGGCGATGTAGATGGACACCGGGCTGATTTCCCTATCCTCGTTTTGGGAGATGAGCTCCAGGCTGCGGCGGTACAGCTCCTGGCAGCGGGCCAGGGCCGCCGTATCGCGGTTTTCCAGGCCGGAAAGCTGGTAAATTCTGGCGCACTCGTACACCACCTGGAAATTGTTGGGGAACCGTTTTAGGGCCTTTTCCGCCTCCCGAAAGGCGGCTTCGTACTCCTTCTGGATGCGCAATTCCCGCAAGCGGCAGACGCTGTCCTCCAGGCTGGCACTTTGCTGAGTGTAGCCTAAAAGCACGTCCACGCTGGTCTCGAAGAAATCTGCCAGCTCCAAAATAATGCTGATATCCGGGGTGGAGGAACCGGACTCCCACTTGGACACCGCGCCCACGGTGACGCCCATGGCCTCTGCCAGCTGCTCCTGGGTGAGGCCCTGTTTCTTGCGGAACTCCCGCAGCTTTTGGGCTAACAACACTTTCATGCCGTACTCTCCTTTCTGGTTACAGCCCCAGTATACCGCCTTTTGGGGCCGTTGAACAGGGAGAAATCTTCCATTTAGGAAAGTTTTTATTTTACTAACCGGAAAATTTCGAAAGCCTTCTGCGGGTTCTTTCCGCCCAAGGGGCGAGGTGGGAACTGGAACGCCCCTGTGCCGCACACCTCTTGTGGGGAAGCTCCCGCCTTTTAGGTTTTTCGCTGCGGGCCCGGATCAAACGGTGTGGATGATAGGGCTGGAAAATCTGAAAAGGCCTTGGCAAGCCAGTAAAACCATGCTACAGTAAAATCGTTCGGTAGGTAAGGCTCCTACAGGGATACGGGCTGTTGCCGCGAAATGGTGGAGACACCATGAGCTGGTTTGAACAGGGTACATCGAGCGCAAGGTGTATCATAACACAGCTTCACCGCCCTGCAGAGTTAAAGCTCAAACGAATGTACACGAGGCATCTGGCTCCCGTATGTTCACCGGACATACGGGAGCTTTTATTATTCAAAAAAAGGAGGCGCCAGCAATGGAATACAGTTCACGCAACAGGATTTTTTCAAAACGATGGGGACCCAGCAACCGCGGGCGCCTGCGCCCGTAGCGGATTTTCTGCTTTTGCCGGCCATCGTTTTTAGGGATTCCTAAAGGCGGTGGCCTTTTTCTGCCCCTTTTTGGGAAAACAACGCCCTGCGGGCGATGAGATAGATACTTTTTTACAAGTGAGGTGAAAGGAATGGACACGGGAAGCAGTAACAGTGCAACCATGCTGGAACGAAGAGGGGAACCCCGCAGGAGGGCTGGGCTTTGCCGCCCGTTCCTTTCCCTGTAGGCCGCCAAAAAGGCGGGCCCTTCTTCCCTGCACTGTACCCCTTCCAATGCGCACCGCGCAAATTTTTTAATTTGGAGGTACAGAACCATGAAGAAGATTGTGAAGAACGTATGGATTGCGGGCGGCAGCGGGGCCAGGGGCCGGGCTAACACCATTTATGAGCGCTTGTTCTGGGCTGCCGCCCAGGAAGAAACCGCGCTTCTGGTTCGGTACGGCACTGCCGCCACCGGCCTGACCTCCGAACAGGTGGAGCGCTCCCGGGAGGAACACGGCAGCAACGTGCTCACCTATGGAAAGCGGGAATCCGTGGCAAAGCGCCTGTTTTCTGCCTTTATCAATCCTTTTACTGCGATTTTGCTGGCGCTGGCGGTGATTTCCGCCGTCACGGACATTGCCCTGGCCAGCCCGGGGGAGGAAAATTGCGCCACGGTCCTTATCATCGCCACCATGGTGCTGCTCTCTGGGGGGCTGCGCTTTGTCCAGGAGACCTCCAGCGGCAACGTGGCGGACAAGCTGCTGGGGATGGTTGTGCTGGGGTATATGGCGCTGGTGACGGTGGTAAAGAAAAGGTATATCCGCCGGTATGGCCAGTGGCTGTAGCTGCGGCGCTGCCATAAATTTCACCCGCGCGGGCTGCCTAGCCCCCTACAAAAGCGAAGGCCGGGATTGCTCCCGGCCTTCGCGCGTTTCATTTGTTTGGGGTCTCAATCTTCCACAACTTTCAAATCAAAGTTCTTCATAATGCTGGCCGCCTGGGCGCGGGTGGTATTGCCCTGGGGATCAATGGTGCCATTGTCATGGCCGTTGATCAGGCCCTTGCCATTGGCCCAGCTTAGGGCGGTCTCGGCCCAATCGCTGATGGCTCCCGCATCCGGGAACTGGGCCAGGTCTCCTCCGGCGGTCAAGTCATAGCCCTTAAACTTGGCGTAGTTGTACATCATCTGGGCGAACTCCTCGCGGGTGACCAGCTTCTCCGGCCCGAAGGTGCCGTCATCGTAACCGGCCACCACGTTGTTCTGGGCGGCCCAGGCAATGGCCTCCAGGGCCCAGTGGCCGGCGGTATCGGTAAAGGGCGCCTCTGCGGTTTCTTCCGGTTTGCCCTCCAGGTTGTGCAGAATCTGCACCACCTGGCCGCGGGTCAAGCTGCCGCTGGGCTGGAATGCTGTGGCGCTGACCCCCGCCATAATACCATGCTCCACCACATAGTCCACAGCTTCATGGTACCAGGTGCCCAGCTCCACGTCTGTCAGGTGTGCGGAGGGGCACAGCTCGCCGCCGTCGCAGCGGAAGGTGACGGCGATAGTCACGCTCTCGCCGGGCTGGGTGAAGCCCCAGGTGCCGTCGCTGTTTTCCGTGAGTTCCACCTGGCTGCCGTCGGGCCGGGTGACTGTGACCTCCCCCACTTCATAGCCCTCGTCGGGCTGGGCGGTGATGGTCACTGTATCGCCCTGGCGGGGATGGGTGGGATCGACGGTTACAGTGCCGTGCTCAGTTTCGAGGATGGTGGGGGGATAGGTCGTTTCCCCGCCGCCGCCACCGCCGCTCCGGGTCAGATGCAGATGGTACGTCTTTTCCCCCATGGTCACCGTGATGGTGCTGCTGCCGGTGGGGATGGGGACTTGGACGCTTCCCACGCGGGTGCTCTGCTCTTCTCCGTTTATCGTGACCGTTTCGCTGCTGCTGCTGCTGAAGATCACGGTCGTGGAAGCGGGGGCATCGCCCTGCAGGGTGTAGGTGTATTCATTGGGAGTATCCGGATCTTCCGCAACAAAGTCGCTCAGATCCACGTCGATGTTGGAGAACTTCAACTGGGTCTCTGTGCTTTCCGCGGGAACATACAGCAGGATCACATCGGTGCCCTTCTCCTGGAAGTTTACGGGGATCTGCTTGTTTTGCTCGCAGGTGAGCTGTGTGTTTTCTGTGACTGTCTGGGTATCCAGGGTATTGCCGTTCTCGTCCAGCAGGAGAGCCACCAAGGTGCCGTTGTCCTCCTGGTCCTGGAGGGAGTTGTTCTTCAAGGTCACGGTGGCTGTGGTCGTATCATCGCTGTTGTCCAGGACCACATCCAGCGCGGTCATTTCCCCTGTGCGGGCATAGGCGCCCGTGAGCAGGACGGCCGACTGATTGTCGCCGCTGTGGTACTCGGGCAGGCGTTTGCTCCCGCTCTGGGTCCCAATCGTCCCCTCTGCCCAGGCGTCGGCGTACAGGTACACGCCGCTTTCCGGGATCTCCTTCTCGCCGAGGGTTTCTTTCACATAGCTGCCCACGTCGTAGGTCAGCACCAGGGTGTAGCCGCCTGCGTCGATGCGGGCCAGGTCATTGCCGGAGATCGTAATGGCATCGCTGGTGGTTTTGCCGTTATAGGTCACGCTGGCTTTTTCCTCCAGCATGCTGTCGGTGTAGAAGCCCACCTTGACCGTCCGGCCGCTGTCTGCCAGCGGGGCGTCGGAGGTGTTGTAGAGGGTGACAGCGATGGTGCGCTGGCCCTTGTTTTCCTCCAGCACCTTCATCTGGGAGATGCCGATATCCGGGTAGTCCAGATAGACGGTGCCGCTCTGGCCAGTGATATTGTTCCCGGTGATGGTGTACTTCACATTGCTCACAGCCTCGTCAATCCCGTGGTACACCGTCAGGGTGGCGCTCTCATTGGGGGCAAGAGCCTCTAGAGTGGCGGTCTCGTCCGGTGCCAGGGTGACGGTCAGGTCCGTCACCTCGTTCACGCCGGTGTTGCGGACAGTGAACTGGATGGGGGTCAGGCTCTCCGCCATCAGGTTGGCGTAGTCCACCCCGATGGCCTCCGCCTCCAGGCTGTAGGCCTCAAAGTTGTGGGTGGCGGTGTAGAGCTTGGTCTCCTCGCCGGGGAGGGTGACGGTGCCTTCATCGCTTTCGATTTTTTCCGAATTCTCTTGGTCATAGTAGGTTGCCTGGATTACCGCCTTGATGGGATGCTGGGAGTTATCGGCATACGATGTCTCCACATAGGCGTCGAAGTGGTCCAGCAGGGTGTTTCCCGGCAGCTCCGCCACCACCTGGGGCGCAGTCAGCCAGAAGTCATCCACAATGTCGTCGTCATCCGTATCCTCCGCCAGCAGGCGGACCGCCTTCAGCTGGCTGTGGGCCGCTGTCATCAGGCCTTTTGTGGTCTCATCGCTGACGGTCTCGCTCCACAGGATGGTCAGGTGATCTACGTGGCCACTGCCTGAGGCGCTGCTGGTCCACACGCGGGCAAAGCGGAAGTCGCCGCCGATGTTGGCCTGGCCGCTGCTGGTGAGGGCGGAGAGGGAGGCAGGGAAGGTGTTGGACATAGCGCCATTCCCATCCACCGCCAACAGCTGGATGTCGCTGGCGCCCTCCCGCTGGCTGTGCCAGCCCAGGATGAAGCGCTGATCGAACATTCCTGAAGTCAAATGCAGGGAGAGTGCCGCCACCTGGGGGTTCTCGTCCAGGGAATCATCGCTGGTGACCAGCATGGAAGTGCCCAAGTTGCCATCTTTGTCCACGATGGTGTAACCGATCTCCTGGCCGGAGCCATCCGACGCTCCGGTGCGGTCCAAGGTGTACACCGCCATGGCGGTGCCGTCGTTCAGCATGGCGGCCTGAAGGCCCTTGACGGAGCCGTTGGCGCCGTTGTAGAGCATCTTAGGCTCGCTCCAGGTGCCGTCATAATAGCTGTACATGATCTGGTCCTGGGAGGAGAAGTCCATCAGGCCGCTCTCCGGGGCGGCGCTGTACACGCTGCGCCAGAACACGATGGCCTTGCCTTTGCCGTTGACCGCTACCGCAGGGGCCAGATCGGGGGTGGCGTTCTCCGTCAGGCGGGTTGTGGTCCAACTGCCGGTGTTGCTGCCGTACTGCTTTGACCAGACCGACACCATGATCTCGGAGCTGTTCATCAGCAGGTTCTGCTCCTCCGCTGTGATCTCATCGCCAGCGTCCTTCTCGGGGATCTCAGCGCCCTGGCGCACCCAGGCCGCTGCCGCGGTGGCGTTGCCGCCTGTGTAGTCTGTTTTGAGGACGCCCGCGATGTCCACGTCGCTGTCGCCGTAGCCTTCAAAGTTGTCATCGTCGGGGGGGAATTCCACAGAAGTGCCGTAGCTGCCGTCATCGTTCAACAAGCTGTAGTGGGCCCGGCTTTTGTAAATGCTGCCGCTGTCGCCGTCGCTGATGTAGGCCAGCACCTTCCCGTCGTCGCTGAGTTCGGGGAAGGAGGCGGGGTTTGCGTTGGTCTGGAGACTTTCTACTCCGTTTTTCTCATCCAGGCTGAACAGGGACATACGGGCTTGGGTGTTGCCCCAAGTGCGGGCGTACTGCTCCAGGTAGTCCCGGCTCTGCAAGGTAGCGGTGGAGGACACCTCCCGCAGGCTGCTTGCCGCGGCCGCGTACTGGCGGCTCTGGCTGTCCATGCCGGTGCCGGTGTTCTCCCAATAGTTGTTGATGTTCGTCCATTGGCCAAAGTCTTTTCCAGCACCAAAGGAGCCGGAGGCCAGCACCTTTTCGTAGGAGATCAAAGCGAACACAGCCTTGAACTTGATGCCCACCTCGCTCTGGATATCCAGATATTGGCCATTGGTCTGCCGCTGGTCTTCGTCCTCTAGATACTCCCGCGAGAGGAAGCGGTTCTGGCTGTTCACGTCCAGCTTGCCGAACAGGCCGATCTTCAGGGCGATGAGGGAGAAGTCGAAGCCAAAGCCGCCGAAGGCCTCCACATAGGCCCGCAGACGCAGCTCGGTGAGGAAATCGGTGACGGCGGTGGCCTCGGAGTCGCTCCACTTCAGGCCTTCCTGTTCACTGTACCGGGTGGCGGCCTGAAGGCTCAGCTGCATGGCGCCGCCCACCTCAAAGCTGCCGGTGACCGGCACGATGCCCACCACGGTGTTCACGTTAAAGCCGAATTCCATGCCTACACCGGCGGTAAAGCCGCCGCCTTTGGTGTAGACCTCCCAATCGCCGGAGGTCCGGTTATAGCGGATCTCCGCCTCGTAGTAGCCTTCCAGCTGCACACCGAAGTCAAAGCCTGCCACATCGGACAGCCGGTTGCTCTGGTAGGGATCGTAGGCGGCCATGGGGTCATAGGTGCCGTTGGCCATCTGCTGGAGGTCGCCCACGCTGGGCATATCCGTCTCCAGGCCCTTGGTCATAAAGTTGGCGCTGACCGCCACGCCGTTCTTGTACTCCACATCCTTCAGGTCCAAGCTGTCATAGCCAGCCCAGATGAGGGCGTTGAAGACACTGGGGTCCTCGCTGGGGGTGATGAGCATTTGGAACACGCTGGTGTTCACGGGGCCTGCCAGCTCTCCCAAGTCGCCCACCAGAGCATTAAGGATGCTGCTGCCGCCGTTGCCAAAGTTGATTTCCTCTGTCCAGCCGCTGGAATTCACCAAGGTGGCCACCATGCCGGTGACGTTCTTATCCTCTTGCACAGGTTTAACATCGGTCAAGTCGATAGCCCTAAAAGGCATGGTGCGCTCCTGCACCAGGGCGCCGTCCTGGGTAAGGCGTGTCTTGAGGCCCACGTCTTCCCCATCGGGGATCCACCCGGAAGTGGTCATGGTTTCCTTAGTGAGGGTCAGGGTGTTCTCTACCACGGGCATGGAGGTGAAGGGGTAGCGCTCCGCGCCCGTGGGCACCTGGGCCTCGGGGCTGTAGCCGTTCTCATCCACCATGGTCAGGGAGTAAGAGGCCCCGTCGCCGCTTTCGCCCCACAGGAGCATGTCGGTGGTGAGCACCGCTTCTTGGAAGTTGTAGTTGGGGCCCACAAAGCCCGTGGAATAGCGGGTGTCGATGAGGGCGCCGTCCTCCAGGTGGTAGTCGATGACCTGCCGTGCCACAAAGGGTTTGTTCGCCTCACCCTGGGGCACTTCCTCCAGCACCACCACGCCGGAAGCGGTGCGCATCTCCTGCATGGGGCTGACGGTGCCGTCCACCATCTGGAACAGGGGGTAATAGGTATTGCCGCCGATGTCGCGGACCTCCAGCACATACTGGATCTTGTCCTCGGCGGTGGGAAGGCTGTTCGCGGTCTCTCCCGCCTCTTTGGACCAGAACTGGGTGAAGTCGAAGTAGACGGTGAGCTTGCCGTTTTCGTCGGTGGTGAACGGGGTGTCCTGCTGCTCCTCTCCGGCATAACCGATGTGTTCGCGGTCAATGCCCAGACCGGCCGTTTCGCAGAAATACCCGTTCTTGTACACGCCGCCCCGAACGATCACTTTAGAGTCGGCCAGGGGCGAACCATCGGGCTTTACGAGGGTCAGCTCTGCCTTGGCTGCCTCCCGCAGGCGGAAGGTGTTCAGGGGGTAGAGCTGAAGTTTTCTGGCGTCTCCCTCGCCGGACTGGAGGTCGTAGTTGTAGATGGTGCCCAGGTACTCCGTGATCTCGCCATCCTCAGTGACCTCAGAGTTGAGCCACACGTCGCTGGCGATGCCGCTGGGCTCGTAGAGGGCCAGCACGCCTTCGCTGTTGGTGGTCACGGTCTGCTCCTCGTCATCGCCGTTGGTATAGCGCAGGGTGGTCTTCACCGCCGGGGTCACCTGGAACAGGTAGAACTGGTCCCGCAGCGTATCGGCTGTGACCTTGATACTGGCCTTCATGTCCGTGGCGGCGTGGGTGGCAGTGATGGTCGCCTCGCCGCCCTCCACGGTGGCGATGCCCATTTTCAGCTCGGGCAGGTAGGTGTCAAAGTCGAAGAGCTGGATATCCTCGTACAGGCCGCCCTGCTTGTAGTTGACGGAGATCTCCTCGTTGTCAGTGGCCCACTGGATGCCGTCCTTAAAGGAGTTCCAGTCGTAATCGCCGTAGTTGATGCCGATGTAATCCAGCAGGCCCAGCTCCTGCCGCATGGACAGGATCTCCTGGGTGTCGGTGGGCAGATTGCCGCTGACCTTATTGGTGTTATCCAAGGTCAGCTCCTTAATGGGCTCATCCTCGCTGTTCACGATCTGCAACGCGTCGGCGTTGTAGACATACAGGGGGAAGGAATCGGTGCTGGGGGACTCATATTGACCGTTATCCACCGACAGCATGACCTGGTAGGTGTCCTTCAAATTGCCTTCGGCCACTTGGTTCAGGTTCAGCGTGTAAGTGCCGGTGTTGCTGGTGAGGGCCTGGGTAGTGGTGGTGGGCTGGTCATTCCCGGTAATCCGGGTGATGGTGAGGGTGGCGGTCTGGCTGGTATAATTTTCCAGAGACCAACCGATCTCCACAGGGCCCGCATCGTCCTTCAGGTAGAGGCTCTCGGGCCGGGTGAGCACTGCGGTGGCGGGCTCGGGATGTACCACAATCCACGCCAGGGCGGAAAGCCGGACGTCCTCGCCGGACCCATTGGGATGGGGCATGGACACCCGCACGGTGTAGGCGGGGGTTTCCCCAGTGGAGAGACCGTTCAGCACGTTCTCCGGGATCAGGACGCTGTTCTTCTCCTTGGCGGCGGTTGTCTTATACACGGGCTCGCCCGTCAGTTTTGACTCGTCGGTATGGTTGCCCTCGAACACCTCAATGGTGTACTGGAAGTCCGCGCCCGGGGCAAACTGGGATGCGTTGGAGCTCCACAGCACGGTGGCGGCGGCCTTCTGCCGCACCACGATGGTGGAGGCCCCCTGCGGGATTACCAGGGCAATGGATTCGCCCGCAACGACCGTATAAGTTTTGGAATCCCCGGTTTTATCGTCGCTGTCATCCTCCGGCGTGCCGTTGTCAGCGGTGAAGGTGAAGGTCACCTGGCCCACCTTCCGCCCCGTCAGGGTGACTTTGCCGGAGTAATCGTCTTCCGTGGTGATGGTGGCGATGGCCGTGTCGCTGCTGGACCAAGTGCCGCTCTGGCTGCTGGCCAGGGTGGAGCCGTCGGGGCCGTACACCTTGGCGGTCAGGGTGGGGCGGACGGCATCCGCCAGGGAGAGCTCGTAGTCTCCCTCGCTGTCATCCGTGACCGTCACGGTGGCAGCCTGCACAAGGGCGGACACGGAAAAGCTGTCTTGCAGGGCCGTGTTGTAGGACAGGTCCACCCAATTCGGATCTTCCCGCGTGCCCTCGTTGGCCTGGAGGGTGACGGTGTAGGTCATTGCGGCGTTCTGGGCCGCCACGGCGAAGGGCTGGGTGGAGAAAATGGTGCCCTCCACATAGACCTGCTGGATTTCAGTCACCTTCCCGTTCTCATCGGTGACCACCGCCTGGAAGGGCACTTCTCGGGCCTCGTCGCTGGCGGGCTGGTGATAACTGGCGTACTTGTTCTTATACGCCTCTTCCTCCGACAGGGTGACGGTCACGGTGGCCTGGCCGTTTTCATAGACGGCGCTGAGGCCGGTGGCCGCGTCCCGCATCCGGGCGCTCTCCAAGGTGGCACCAGCAGCGGTCTCGCCGTTGATCTCCGCCGCATTGCCGAAGATATCCGTGATACCGGTGAGAGAGGTGATGGTCACCTCAGTGCCGTCCACCTTTTGCACCGGGTACCAGAACATCAGCTGGTTGCCCGCCTTGCTCATGTGGAGGTCATTGGGGGTAAAGGGCTTGCCGCCGATCTCGATGCTGGCGCTGTCGCTGACATACACCAGCTCGTCAAAGGTGAGCACCACCGGCACCAGCTGGCCGGGGCGGTAGGTGCCGGACGGGGTGGTGGCGGATTTCAGGGTGGGGGCTTTTCCGTCGTTTATCAGCTCCACCGCAGTGTCTTTAAGCATTCCGTAATTGTATGCCGCCCCGCCAAACTCAATCCCAGGAATATATACGCAGTCTCGCACCTCCAGCCTTTCTGGTACGGCATTCGTTCCCAGTTGGGTAGAGGCGTCGAATTGCAGGGTTGTTTTCCTGCCGCCATCAGCGACGCTACTGAAGCGGGCAGATGACGAGGTGTATCCATCGGATAATGTCAATCCATAGTGGGTAGTTTTCAGGTCGACCCGGTCGACACCGGCATCCTCTTCTTCCGGCAGGAAGTACATATTCGGCGTATCGCCCTGGCCCAACCTATCTTCATGGTCCCAAGCGTATGCCCATAACTGATAGGAACAATGCGCAGACAAGCTCCCCACCGTAAGGCTGAACTTCACAACGTCGTCTTTAACGTCATCGACACTGGTATATCCCTTCGCCCCCTGGAGAAACCCGATAAACTCATTGATCGTGTTTCTATTGGCGGTGAGATTCTCAGTTTTTGTAATACCCAGTGCCTCGTTGGAGCTGCTGGTCACATACGTCATGAACTCAAAGTAGACATCTGGGCTCTTGTATTCGTCCCAAGCTGACGTACTTTCCGGCGCCGTCCAATCCGTCTGCATCCACTTGGTGGACAGGTCGGGCACATCCACGGTTTTGGTCAGCCGCAGGGTGTGGGAATCGGATTGCTGGCCATCGCTCTCAAACACAAACCCCTGGGCGTTGGAGAAGTGCACGGCCCCGGCCAGTTCGCCGTAGGCATAGTCGGGCACGCCCGGTGCGCTGCTGGATACATTAACCGTTAACGGCACGCCTTTGTAAACCGATTGGTCATTTAAGTTTGCCGTGTAGGTCAGCGTCCCCGTGGGATTGCCGCTATTCAGCGTGACAGAAGCCTTCTCCGTAAATGCCCCGTCTCTGCCCAGGCTCACGATGACCGGGACATTGTTGAGCAGCCCCGGATCCAGCGTGACGGTCACGGAAAACTCCTGCCCCACCTTAGCCGGTATGGACAAAGTCTGCTCCCCGGAATCCACGCCAGCTTCTGTAAAGCCATCTACATTTACAGATGGCACGTTGGCGTGGGTGTCCCCCACCGCTGCGCTTTGAAACGCGATGCCGGCGGTCTGAAGCTGGGTGACCAGGCTGTTCAGGTTTTCGCGGGCCTCCCCATCAAAGGTCTTTCCGGAGAAGTAGGTCTCTTGAAGGTGCTGCAGCTCCCGCTCAATGGCGATCACCGTCTTGAGGTCCCCCAGGGCAATGGGCACACCGTCCGCATAGGCCACCTGGCTCAAGTCGGTAGAGGGGTCCTCCAGCAGGGCCTCCATCTCCTCCAGGGTGTACTGCTTGCCATCCAGGTCGATGGTCTGGTCGGTAATCAGGTTTCCGTCTTCATCCAAAAGGCCCATGCTGTCCAGCAGCTCCAGGGCTTCTTCGGGACTTTCACCTGTAAAGCTCTGCAGCTTTTCAAGCAAGGTTTCGTTTTGCTCTGGCGTGTTGTTCAACAGGCCGCCCACAGCGGCCAGGGCCGATACCGGCAGCATGGTAAGCACCATGCACAGGCACAGCAGCACTGCCAAAATGCGCTTCTTCATTCTTTCTTCTCCTCCTTTTCTGGAAGTACCCTTCGCAGGGCTGGGTGGCCACACACACCCAACAGCGTGCCGGGGGTCTGGCGGTAATAGTTGCAAGAGCCGCAGTCCTCCATTCCATCCGGCTGCAAATCCGCATGGGGGCAGGCGTCCTCAATGGTCAGCAGCACCCGTTCTCCTGCCGGGGTGTAAACCGGCTTTTCAATCAAATCCGGGAACGCGTCCAGATAGACTCTGCACCTCTGGTCATAGGTTTGGGGTACATCAATCAAGGCGCCCTCGATGTTATACCGCCAAATTCTTTTGGCCGCTGCCATTTCATCGCCTCCTTTGCACATCAGCTGGCCCTCCCCGCCGCGTCCGGCTTTACGGCGCGTTTTGGGCAGGGAAACGCCACGGCTCCATCTTTCAGATAAAGTATAGCAGAGAAAAAATCATTGCGCTATTACCCATTTGCCCCCCTAAAATGGGGGAGGCCCGCAGCAAAATCCGCGGGCCTCCCCCTGCTTGTGGAAGCGTTCCTGTGGCGTATCCAAAGCCCCTGCGCCATTTCGCCCAGGAATAGGCTTCTCCGGCGGCCTTCCTCCGCGGCAGGATAATTCCACAGTTCATTCTTCACAAATATTTGATTTTTTATTTATTGTGCGGAATAGCGCACAGTTTCAGGGGTTGCCAACAAGGCGCTGGAAAAAATTTTTTCCAGCGCCTCCCCTTCTGCCCCTTCCCGCAGTGATTAAGCGGGCTGGGCTTCCTCCCCTTTCACGGTAAGGACCGCCTTTTCAAACACAATGGCAAAGCCCAGCACTGCCAGGAAGATGACCCCATCCATGGCAAACTGCGACAGGTAGCCCAGAACGCCCTCCACTGTGTAGGGCAGCTCCTTGAGCGGGGTGCCATAAACCATCATCTGTGCCAGGGGCACCAAATACACGGCCACCCGCAGGAACATGTGGAAGCCGAAGTACCAAATCCATCCGGTGTAGAAGTACTTCCGCCCGCTGATTACAGCGCAGACAACCGCCGCCAGCAGCACCCGCATGCCCAGTAAAATTAGAGAGAGGCGGCCCATGTAGGGCAGTACCATGTAATTCAGGAAGGAAAGGGCGCCGTGCGTGGCCAGGCCAAACAAGAAGGCGTAGCCCGGCGTTCCCCGGTAGCAGGAGCAGATTACCAGCGTGAGCAAAAAACCAGAGATAATGTTATCCGGCGCGGGGAACAGCAGCTGATAGCGCGAGTATGTGACGCTTTGATGAAAGACCCCGTTGAGGAAGTCCATCAAAATGCCGCAGCTGTTGATTACCGCCACAAAGGGCACCACCTTGAAAAAGCCCGTGCGCTTGTCCCCTTCCTTGCCGGTGGCAAAGAAAACAATTGCCAGGAACGCAAGGCCCACCAGAAACCCTGTAACCGAAAAATATGTGGTGAACAGCCGCTCATAGTATTCCCCGGTGATGAAGTAAGCGTGCCCCAAAAGATAATTGCGGGCAAGGGCCTCCAGCTGTTCCAGCAGCCCTTGCAGCCGCGAAAGGATGGACTCCATCATTTCTTTTTCCTCCTCCCATACACCGCCTTATACACGGAAAACGTGTTGCGCACCGCCACGAAGAACCCCACTAAAATCCCCACCGCCACCATCAGCACAGCCGCCAGGGGGATGACCGCTGAAGCAAGATCGTACAAGACGTGGGTACCGACCATAATAAGGCCCGCCACCACGACAAACAGCACAATCATAATAATTGTTTCAATCATGCCTGCGCCTCCTTTCCAGCCAGCGCTCTCTCATCAACCGGTGTTTTGCCATATTGCCCCGAAACCCACAGCGAAGCCAGCCGTTTGTCCGCCAGGGAACAAATCCACTCCACAGGCTCCAGCACCCCCTTGGGATTGTAGGGCCCGGCGTTCCGGGTGTGACCGATGGCGCTTGCGGCAAAAAACCGGTTTTCTGAAAACTTCATCTCAATGGCGTTTACAAAACCGCCCATCTCGTTTTCCCGCAGGAATTTCCGGCAGAGGTAATCCACGGCGTCGTTCGCGTTGAGCTGGGCCTGGGGATAGAGCATTTGCAGCTCCTCCACCTTTTCCTCTGAAAAGTTCTCCGCAAGGTTTGCGGAATCCGTCTTTCCGATAACCACCGCCAAGGGCACCTTGGCCATTTTCTGGTCAGAGAGGCCTGTGACCTCCCGCAGCTTATTGAGGAAAACATTGATTACACCGTTGATATCGGCCTTGCCGATTCCCGCCCGGTCCTCTGGGGTCAACTGGGATTCATACTGGGCCCGCACCGTGGGGATGGCAAAGGGATCAATCATAAAAATAATCCCCTGGCAGTATTCGTACTGCTGCTGCACCTCATTTTCATCGTTGTTCGTGAACACCTCTCCGGCGATATCATAGATATGCACCAGCCGCTCGGGCTGCAGTGATTTATGCTTGATAAAGAAGCTCAGGGAAACAGAGCTGGTCTGGGAAAGATCTTGCGGGCGGGCGGTCATGCGTGTGCTGCCATGGGCAAAGTCCGCCTTGATTTCCCCATAGATATCCTCCTTGGCTTGGTTATAAAACTCGATCTCCAGCCCTTTCTGCGGCGCCACAAACTCAATAAAGCGCTTGGCAAAGGCGGTGATATAGGCCGTCTTTCCCACCGAGCGTCCCCCCACCACAGGGATGCACAGGGGCCGGCTCTCACGGTCGTTCAGGTAGGTGGTGCGGCCCCGCTGCAAACAGTTGGGGCAGATTGCCTGCAGCTTTTTCCGCCCGTTGAAAAAGGCCGTGGGCAGCTTGCGGCCGCAGGAACAGGTGCGCCGCAGAATCCCATACATGCCCGGGGTCAGGTTGGTGTGCTGGGCCCCGCAGTCCGGGCACAAGTAGGTGGGAATAAGAAACTTGCTCTTGCACTCGTTGCAAGCTGTAAAGATCTTTTTCCGCATGAGATAGAGTCTATCGAACAGCCATACCGCAGAAAACCCAATGTATACCAGCACAAAGAACAAACTGACCACAGCGACCATCACCAGGCTGATGAGGGCGAAAAACACCGTGCCGAAAGAGACCACCGAAAGGGCACAGAACAGCTTGAATATCCCCTTGAAGGACATCAGGCCCTTCTCAGTAAAAGAGTCATAATACTTTTTCGCCGTAGATGCATTTTTCCGCCAGGAAAGGCGTATGGCGTCCCCAATGTCCTTGTATCCCTGGCCAAAAAAATAGCTCTTTTTTGCAGGCTGCGCATTTTTCTTACTCATTGTTTTCTACACCTCTTCCAATTTCCCAAAAAAGCAGCGAGTGCTCCCATTCCATCGGAAGCGGACCGCCCCCCGGCGGCCTGCAGCGGCAGCGGAACGGGAGAGCATCTGCCCTAAATACTGCTCTGCCGGTTCAGGGACAGAGATTCCCGGGGCCAGCCTGGCCCGCACAACCCGCTGCCTGCTTCGGGCAATGCGGGTAAAGAGCTCCTCCAGCTGGGTCAGGTTATTGGCGTAGCAGCGGCTCCGCCAATAGTATGACATATCTCCCCGGCAGCAGAGGGGCGCCTCCGCCGGGTCCCAAAGATGATCCCCGCTGACGGTGTCATCGTCCACACAAAAGTATTCATAGGAATACTCGCCGCTTTTTTCTTTCTTGTTCAGATCCCAGGTGGGATCCACATGGTAATAGCCGCTTCGCAGGCGGATGATGTTCCAGGCGTGATTACCATATCCCTCCGCCGCAAAAGTGGCCCTCCCTCCCACCACCGTGCAAGGGAAGCCCATGCGCTGGGCCAGCAGGCAGAACGCAGCGGCGATCCCATCGCACACGCCCTTTCCCTGGACCAGCGTCCCATAGGCAGTGTGGGCCATGGGGCTGGGACCTCTTCCCAAGCGGCGGCAAGCCTGCAATTCCCGCAGATCGTAGGCCATAGTGTCCTGCATGTATTCGTAGATACACAGAAGCCTGTCGTAATCTGTCAGGGGGTTCCACCGGTCAATCCGCCCCAAGGCAGCCCTCACCCGGCCCTCCAGCTCTTGGGCCATCCGCATTGCACGTTGGGGAGGCACCGCTCCGCACAGGCGGATTTCCTGCCCTCCCAGAAAGGTGGATGTCACCCGCAGCTGGGTTTTATCAAAATAAGCGATATGGGGGGTATCGCCCAGAACAGCCTGTGCCACCTTCATCGCATCCACCCCGCGGCCCTCTTCTCCCAGCTCCACCCTGTCGCCATATCGCGCGAAGACCTGTTGGAACTGCCGGTATACCTGTTGCTCCCCTGGGGAGAGCAGCCCATATCGAATTCTTTCCATAAACACCCCCCGCCTGCGGTGCAAGCGGCTGCGCCACAGCTCCGCCCCGCCGTTCTCTCCGACAGACCTGCACAAACAAGGTTCATTCCTTCCAGGGCCAGGCGCAGCCCCTCTTCCATCCGCCCCTTCCCTGGAAAACTAAGGCTTGTCCTTTCTCCATTTGAACAGGTTGGTCAAGTTTTCCAGAATGGGGCTGGCAGAAGCCGCCTCTTCCCGCACCCTCTCCCACATGCGAAGAGAGGCCCTGTCCCGGCCATACACTGCCCGCACAGAGTCATCCAGCTCAGCCAATTTCTGCTTGTTCAACCGGCCCACTGCCTTGCCCACGCTTTGCAGCACCTGAGGGGTTCCCCGCTGGAAAACCAAGCTGAGAAACACACAGAACATGGGGTAATCCCGACTGTCCCGGCCGCTCCGGCCCTGCTTTAAAAAAATCCGGGCGCACTGGGAAAAGAACAGGGGCTCCACCGCCGCAGGCATGCGGAACAGCCCAAACAAGTCCTGTATATCCCGGCCATTCCCGCACATAGAGCAGCCTCGGGGCAGCACCCAGCTGAAATACTCCTCTGCCTCCCTCTGGGAAATCCCCCCCAGGTCTGCCCCGCCGGCCTGGAGCATCTGGTACAGGGTATCCTTTGCCTCGCCAATCTGTCCCGGCTTTCCGCAGGCTTCCAGCACCATTCCCGCCAGCAATAGGGAAAGCCGCCCCTCTATGGGCCTGCCCATCCGGTGGAGGTAGGTGTAAGCTGTCTGGATAAAGCGCTCGTTCTCCCGGGAAGGACTGACAAAGGGAATCTCGCACGCCAGCTCCTGTACCAGCCGCTCCCCAAAGGGCGCCCCGCTCCCAGAGTCCGCCAGTGTCTGAAACAATTCCACCACGGCGGCGCGGCTTGCCTTGCGGTCAAACCGGCGCAGCCGCTCGTAATAACACTCCATCACCGGCCCGGCATAGGCGGCGGCATAGGCAGAACCTTGCGCCACGAATTCCCGGTAGTGATCCTGGAAAGTACGCTGGCATTCTTCCAGCTCCCGCGCCTGGGCCATAGCTTGGCTGTAAAGCTGGAACACCATCTCGTACCGCTGGTCCCTCATCAACAGCGCCATAGCCTGCCTCCGGCCCTCTGCCGGCGCCCCGGCCATTCGCTGCTCCACGTGGCGCCACATGGCCTCTGCGCCCTGCTCTCCGCCGGGCTGGTCCAGCAGGACCCCTTCCAAATTCAGGGCCATGCTCACCAGATGATCCCACTGGCCGGCAAAGCCGTCCAGAATCTGCTGGACAAGGTATTGGCCGTTTGCGGCGCTTTGGGCAGCCACCACCTGCACCAGACCGCAGTAGGTTTGGCCCAGAGGGGTGTCGGGCAGCAGCTGTTCCACAGAAAGGTCCTGATCCTTTACATAGGCCGTGACAACCCGGGGGATAAAGGCCAGCTTCCACAAAGCCCCGCTGTCCTTCATAGCGGCGAACAGCTTTTCCCGGTTGCTCTCTTCCATCAGCTGGGTAGCCAGGGAGAACCCGCCCCCCTGGCAAAGGGAGTCCAACGCCTGATAGAAGGCCAAAAAGCCCTCCTCTCCCTCTTGGCTGTACAGAAAATCCCACAGCACCCGGTCCACAAGCAGCTCTCGGATTTGGGCGCGAAGCCCCTCGTCCACGACAGAGTAAAGGCCCATGGAAAAGCGGGCCGCCTTTAGCAGCAGGGGCGCCTCCAGCTCCAGTAAACATTCCCTTTGAGAGAGAATATTCTCCAACACCTGGGACTTTTCGCCGGGCAGCCCATATTCCGCGGCAAATTTCAAAGCTCCTTCTAGTTCCTCCCCGGCCAGGCTTGTCAGCCCATCGGAAAGCAAGGTGTACAGGCAATAGGCCTCTACCAACTGGCTTCCCGCTTTGGCGTAGGAGTAGCCCTCGGTCAGAAAGCGGTGGAAATCCTCCAGGCTGTCGTAGGAAAAGGACAGGGAGGTTTCCAAAAAGTCATAATAGCGGCCGTCCTTCTCAAGTTCTGGGCAGCTATCCCCCAACAGGTCAAACACAAAGTGCTGGCGGGCGCTTTCCGGGCCAAACCGCGTACCCTGAGGAACCACCCCGCAGATCTGCGAGGCGGAAAGGGAGGGGTCGAAGGCATAGGTGGTAAAATTCAAATCCAGTGCCGCGGGAAGGGGAAGCGTGTACTCCACGGCGGCAATCCAAAGGAGAATGTTCTCCGGCTCATCGCAGATGAGCAGCCGCTTTCTCTCTGTCTCAAAGGAAAGCACTGCGCACACCATATTTTTCAGAATCTCCATCCGCCCTTCCACGCCCAGGAACTCCACCACACGGTCTATGTCCACCGCATAGCCGCGCTCCAGTACCGGGGCAGGCAGATACTCTGGCCGCTGGGGATTGTTTACCTCCTCATACTCCATGTGGTCCCGCAGCAGGCCGCTGCCGTAAAACTCGCAGGGATAGTGGAGCATATCCTCCCTGCCAGCCACCACCACATGGCTGAGATGGTTTCCAAACCGCCCGGCACTACCCATATAGTCCCGTCCCAAATAGGTGTTCAGGGCCAGGGCGCAAGCGCCGTTTTCCAGCCTGCGATAGGTAAAGGAACGAGGCATGGTACGGGCCAGCTCTTCTGTCATCACCACGCCAGGCTCCAGCGCCGGCGGCTGATAGGTGAACAGGCTCTTCACCTCATCACTGCCGGCCCCTTGAAAGCCAGCATCATAGGAATACACCTGCTGGCCGTCATTCACGCCGTCAATGCCCCGCATGCACGAGGTATAGATAATTTGATGAACGCTCATCGCATTTCCCCCATTCCGGTTTTGATATAGGGTCAGGGATCGTCAAATCCGCCTCCGTGGACATTGCACCGACGCAGGCGGTCCACTCCCTTTCGCAGGCCTCTTATCAGGCCATATTTTTCCAGGGAGAGAATCATATATTGAGAGCAGGAGGGCTCGAACCGGCACTTGTTTCGAAGGCAAGCAGGGGCATAGCGCTGGTAAATGCGGATTGCCCCGATGATCCCCCGTTTTAGGCAGGCCAAGCCATACAAAGCCAGCAGAACCGCCCCCAAAACCAGGCAGGCTTTCTCAGAAAGCCCCAGGCTGTAGGCCAGGCCCAGCAGGGCCGCTGTAAAAACAAAGGGCAGAACTGTCCAAGCACAAACCCTTCCCCAGTGAACCGGGGGCCGCTCTAAGACGCGGACATAGGCGCTGCTGCGGGGATCCCGCTCATCCTGCCACAGCTCTCGGGCAATCCCTTCTATATCGGTCAAACGCTCCTCTCCAAACTCAATGGCTTTCAAAAAACAAATCCTCCTTCAAAAAAAGAAACCCACACATAAGCCCAGTCAGACGGTGTTTTTAGATGTCCTTTTCAAAAATGAGCATGTAGTAATTCACGGGGATAGCCTGTTGCAAGCAGCCGGGCTTTTCCGTAACGGTAATCGTCTCCATGGAATGGTAGGCCCAGCCGCCGGCGGCCTCCCGGTTGATAATGTCTGCGAACAGATTGAACGCGCTCTGGGTATCACCCTTGCCAACATTGACATTTTTCGGTCCTGCAACTGCTTTGTACTGTTTCATAAAGAAATTCCTCCCTTTTCCGACGGGCTTATGTGTGAGGTCCTAGCAGTATTACTTGGCCTTAATGACCCCATTCTCCTTTAAGATCCACAAAAACGGGTCTTCAATTCGGTGGGGGCGGGGCCGCTGGATCTTTCCGGATTTCTCCTCCGGATTATTGTGCAGCCCTAAGGCGGAAACCGCAAAGTATGAAAAATCGCTGTAGTTCGTTTCCAGCTGGGAGATAAAGGCATCTGCGTCCCACTCGTGGAGCAGGGCCTGGATTTCTGCGTTGACATTGTGCCAGTCCGCCATATTGAACCGCTTTTCCGCGCAATGGGGGCTGGGGCTGTGCACGGTGCAGTCCTGGGGGACAAGGGCCTGGATCGCGTCGAATTTTGAGAACACCGCCGCTACGGGAATGTCAATCTTCGCGGTCTCAGGCAGGCTGCGGTCATGGCGGATCAGGTTGGAAACACGGGTCATAATATCATCGGCCTTGGCCGCCTGGTGCCAGTCGATGGCAGCCGCCCTTCGCACCGTGGATTCATCCAGCTGAGAGACCACCGCCGGAATCTGCATGGGGTCCAGCAGAAAGACAATGCCGGCCGATTTACAGATATACTTGTTCACCGTGCTCATGGTGTCCTCATCGTTCAAGTCCTCGCCGGCCGTATCGAAAAACACAAATGTAAAGCTTTCGATGGCCTCCTTGAAAAGCCCCTTGTGCTTTAACTTCAGTTTAAAGATCAGTGGGCGGTAGGCACCATTGTCCACATTCTGCACGCTGCTCTGGGTCAGGCCCAGCTTTACGTTGTTGTCATAAAGGCTGCTGCCAAAGTTGGTCTGCCACCTTTGGTAGCTGTCTGCAAAACCCTCCAGAGAGCCCCCAAAGCTAACTGCGATGCGGTCGCGCAGCTCCTTGATGATAACGCCGACAAAATGGCTCTTTCCCGTGGCGCGGGACCCCACCACCGAGATAATCATGTCCTTCCCGGTCAGGGTGCTTTCCGGCAGCTCGTTGTGGCAGGAAGGGCACACCCGCTTGTAGGTAACTGTCCCGCACTGGGGGCACTTTGCCGAAGGCGTTCCGTTGTATCCGTTTGGCGGAGAGAACACCGGCTTGCCCCGCTTGGGCATTTTCAGATTGCCATTCTCATAGCGGGTCATTTCCACGTCGTCCACATCGTTGCAGCGGCGGTTGATGCAGCGGAACTGCACCTCGCTGAGCTTGTGCTTTTCAAAACAATAGGGACAGATAAAGGTGGATTTCATAAATCCCATAGGTGATCCTCCTAACTGATTTTATAGCTGGAGCCCAGCTTGATTTGAAGCTGCCCCCGGTTTGTTTCGGCCTCGTCCCTAAAAAACGCCTTAATATAGGTGTCCCGGGAAAGGCCCTTGGGAAAGGGGACCTGAACCCGCAGGGAGTCGTTGACATGCTGTGAGGGGATGGCATGGAACAGCTGGGCGGAAGCCTTGAACATGGGGGCGTTCCCCACAGCATACATCACGTCGATGTCCGGCAGGTCAAACTCCCGCCCCCCTGCGGTAAACTCCAGCTGCACACTGCTGCCTCCGAAGATTTTTCTGCTTACGGCAATAGAATAGGTAATGCTTGTGCGGGGGCTGTTGTCAAAGAGGTAATCGGCCCCAAAAGAGTAATCCTTTTCCCCATCCCGCTTAAATTCGGCGAAAACAGAGAGGTAGTACTTTCTTTCGTCCATCGTATCCAACACCAGGGAGCTGGTGAGCTGATACTGCTTTATGGGGATATACTTGCGCACTGTCTTTACATCGCTGATATCAGTGGGAAATTGGTCGAACCGGTAGAGCACCACAAACCCACTGGCATCTTTGGGAGGGTCGATAAAAATATGGATCTTCCCATTGATGGGCCGCGCTTCCCGTACGGTCACCGTCTCCCCCAGGCTTGCCCGGGCCAGGGAGCCGAACACCGCCGAACCGGACATGAGCACTACCGCCACAAGATACAGCAGCCCGCCGCCCTGGTGGCGGAAACAGGCGCCCCGCTCCCCGGCCTTCAGCTTCTGCTGGGACGGGCGGGAAAGGGGAAGCAGCTGCAGAGGCTGCATTTCCCGTTCCAGGGCTTCTAAGGAGACCACGTCCCCCAGCTCATAGGACGGCTTTTGAGCGGCACAGTACAGGCGCACCTCCATTCCTTCCTCCTGATACCAGTAGGCTTCAAAATTCCCGTCCTGAGAGGGCTTCACCCGGAGGGAATCCACCGGCTGGGGCGGACGGTCCGGCACCCCGGAAACAACCACCCCGGGGGTCACGCACTTCTTTCCATTTACCCCATAAGCCAGCCGCACATGGAACTGATAGACCGTGCCGTTTTGCAGGCCGGACACCAGGTAGCCGCCTGCCTGAGAGGCGGCTAAAAATGCTTTGCCAGGTGGGGAGATTTGGCTGATTTCGGCAGTCGCCCCTTTCGGAAGAAGGTCCCAATTGAGCTGCAGTGTGCCGTCCGCAGCCGCCGCGGTGACATTCTTCACCTCAAACAGGTTGACAGCCGGCTGGAAGTCCCCCTTAGCGCCCTGGGAAAAAAGCCCCGCACGTTCGGCAAACACGTTGTAATAGTAGGAAACGCCGGGCAGAATGTCCTTGTCCGAATAGGAATCCCCGCTGCCCCGGAAGATCACCTCGCCGTCGGCCAGGTGCTGCACCCAGCCACTTTCGCTGCGGACAACAGTATATTTGACAGACCTGTCGCTGCCGCCCACCCAAGAAATGATATTGACCCTTGCCCGTGGGTCTGTCCGCACGGCAAAGCCTGTGGCAGGGGCTGGCGGCGGCATCAGTTCCCGCACACCGGGCAAATCCACGCACATCTCATATGCCTGGGCGCAAAGCTCCAAGATATCCAGCTCCAGCTTGGCGGCTTTGGCCTTTTGAAGCAGGAGCTGGGCCTTTTCCACGGCCTGGGCAATCTCCTCCTCCATCCCGGCGTCCTGGTATCCAGGGAAAAGCTTTTGAAGGGCGGCGTACTGCCGCTGGGCTTCCCAATAGCGGCGGTCCTTCATGGCGCTGCGCAGCTTGGCCACCTCGCCGCCCACCCGCTTCTCATATTCTGCCAGCTGGCCTTGCAGGGCCTGAATGCGGCTGTTGCCCGGCCAATACCGGTGAGCGTCGGAGAGGTGGGCCCTTGCCACGGGAAAATCCAGCGTCCGCATGGCATACTCAGCCTGTTCGCACAGGGCCATGGCCTTGTCCAGATTTTCAAAGCGGAACCCGCATTTGCACACGTTGATGCTGGCATCGTTTTCGGCGCCGCACTTGGGGCATTTGATCACCAGCTCCAATCCGCAGCTGCTGCAAACCTTCCTCCCATCGGAAACATCGTTGATGCAGCCGCACCGGCACACCTTGATATTCCCGCTCTTTCCGGAACTGGCCTCCGTCAGGGAGAAAACAAGTTTTTCCACCTTGCAGAAAGCCACAAACAGTTCCTCCGCCTGAACCCTGTCCCGGAAGATTTGGGTCAGCTGGCCCACATAATCCCTGCACTGCTCCTGGGCAAGCTCACCGGAGATATCCGCTACGCTTTTGGCCTGGTCGAGAATCGCCTTGCGCTGGGTATATTCCAAGTATCTGTCATAGGTCTCCTTGCTGGTTTCATCGGCAAAGGTCAGCTCGCACTGGCCACACAGCTTAGAGCCCGTGCCGCTGACGCTGTCGTGCTTTTTAAACTCCCCTTTCTTCTCAATAGCACGCTGCTTCAGCTTATCATAGGGGAGGCGGTTGGCATCTTTGATCGTGGTGCCCATGTAGAGGAACTGGTACAAATCCCCTGCGTGGAAGGTCTCAAGCATCTGCCGCAGCCCATCAAAAACCGCCGCCTTTTGCGGCTTTGTCTTGTAATACTTGTCATAAACAGCCTGATAGTCCTTGCCGGCCGCAGCCGCTTCCAGCCGGATCCCCAGTTTGGCGGCTCGGCCCTTTACCACATCGGGAGAGAGTTTTTTATTTTTTGAGAGCTTATCCACTTCTGTGGGGGTAATATATCCCTTGCGCCCAATCGTCTTAAGCAGCTTGTCCACCGGGCCATACACAATGTCACAGGCTTCGGCGGCCAACTGCTTCCGGATATTGGCTGGGCCGATCATATCCTTGCGGATCTGGGAAATCGCCTGGTTCCAGGCCCGGCACTGGGCCCCTATTTTAAAATCGTTGAAATGGGCCGACCAGAACTTAGAGCGCTCTATCAGCCTTTCCTCGATCTTCTGTTCATCCTCCACTGGAGGGTCAAAGCTCAGCTCCAGAACGATATACCAGTTTTCAGCCATAGAAACCCTTCCTGTTCTTTGAGAAAATCGCAAAACCTTACAGCACGCTGAGCCCGGCCGAGCCCTCTCCAATGGCTTGGGCGATCTTAGAGAAGGTGCTGCCCAGCTGAGAAAGATCCGTCAGCGCGGCAAAATCGTCTGTTGAGGCAATCTTCTTTAGAAAATCATAATCCGCGCTTCCAAAGCCCAGCGCCATCACTTCCATTTCGGAGCGATGGCACCTTTCCGCAGCATCCACCGCATAAGAAGTGTTGCTCCAGCAGCCATCTGTAAGCACCACAATATACCGCACGTCGCTTTCCCTTTTCCGCAGCATGCCGTAAGCGGCGGTAAAGGGCTGCGCCTCGTTGCACACGCCCACATCCACCTCCGCCAGGCCGGAAATAACCTGCCTCACCCTGCCGAAATCCCCGGTCAGGGGAAGCACCTCCCGCACTTGGTCGGCAAAGGCGACAATCCCAATGCGTGCGGTGTCCTCATCCATCTGATCCACAAAATCCTGCATGGCCGCAATGGCCTTGCGGGTGGGGTCGCCGCACATGCTGCCAGAGAGGTCAATCGCCAACACCACATCCACCGCCGGCGCCTTTCCCCCGCCTTGGTGCTCCCGGGGGGAGAGGTCGGTCCAGCTCATATCCTCCGGGACGGGCTCCACCTTGACGGGAAGCGTTTTTCCCGTTTCCTTCTGCCGCGCAGAAACCTGCACCACTCCGTCCGCCGTGTACTGGTAGGTCACCTCGATGACAGAGTTGGGCGGGTCTGTGCGCTGGATTTTAGAGATGACATACTTGTGGAGAATGGTGTTGTCCAGGGGGCGGCGGAACTCTCCCTGGAGCACATAGACCTCCAGCTCATTTCCTTTGGATCGTGTGCGCAGGTAGAAGGGCTTGGTGTTGGCAGCGGGGATTTGGGTGTTTTTGCGAATGATGACGCTGTTGATATACTCCTCCCCGTCGGGGCTAATGGAGATCATGCCCAAGGAATGGGCTGTCACATCCAACACGGCCTTGGCGCCCTGGACCAGCAGGCCGCCGCCCTTTCTCCGGCCAAACAGCCCGCCCAGGGCAGGCACTGCCTCGCCTTTTTCCGTGATGTTCGCCCGGATCGCCGCGCCCAATGCCACAGCCTCGTCCACATTGACGCCGCCAAGCGGGGGTTTCCCGCACATTTCGGTGACGTAATCCCGGATCATGCGCATGCGGGTGGAGCCGCCTACCAGGATGACACCATCCACCTGGGCCCAAGTCATCTCCACCGACTCCAGCAACCGCTGGGTCACGTCCTTGGTGGTGCCCAACAGGAATTGGGAGATAGATTCAAAAATCTCCTCGGTGATCTCCACAGTTCCCCTGATTCCCTGGTACGCAATGGGGACGTTGACCTGATCCCGGGAGGTAAGCTGCTTTTTCACGCTCTCCGCCGTCACCAGCAGCGAAGCCACCATCTCCGGATCCTCTGTCAGATCCACACCATAGCTCTCTAAAAATTCGCCGGCCAGATAGCGGGCAATGCAGTCATCCCAGTCCTTGCCCCCCAGTTCATGGTTGCCGTCGCTGCCCAGAATGCGGATCTCCTTCCGGTTGATGCGCGCCAAAGTCACATCAAACGTACCGCCGCCCAGATCGTAGATCAGCACAGTCTGCTCTTCCGCCCGCTCTGTCAGCCCATAGGCAAAGGCAGCTGCCGTTGGCTCGTTAATAATGGCAATTACCTCCAGGCCGGCCCGCCTTCCCGCCTCGATGGTGGCGGAGCGCTCCTTGTGGGTGAAATAGGCGGGCACGGTGATGACCGCCCCTTCGATCGTCTCTCCCGTCTGGCGCTGCGCCTCCTCCTTCAGCTCCCGCAGCAGGATGGCGGACAAATCCGTGGCATCATAGCTCTTTCCCAGAATATCCACCGAGAACATGTCCTTTCCCATGCTGCGCTTAAAGAAAGCCACGGCGTTGGGGTCCCCCACCGCCTGCATGTTCTTTGCGTCTTCGCCAAACAGGACGCTCCCATCTTGCCGGAAGCACAGCACAGAGGGGGTGATCGCCGCGCCAAAGCTGTTTTTAATGACCACCGGCTTCCCCGTGCCCGGGTCTATGCGGGCCACCGCGCTGAAAGTTGTCCCTAAGTCAATCCCCACTCGAATCCCCATAGCAGCCACTCCTACGATACATAGTAAGTTTGCCTGCCATAAAAGCTCTCCGCTTATGACAGGCAAACGGTCCTTTCCGAAAGCTTATTCCACAGCAATGCCCTTTGACTTGGCCTTAGCCGCGGCAACCTCCTCCGAGGACATAATGGTGCCGGCGGTTGCCTGCATGGTGGCGTGGATCTCACGGTTTGTGGTCAAATCCCTTCCCGTCACCTCCAAAATTCCCTCTTTATTCAAGGTAAAGGTCACTTCAATTGGCGCGCCTGCAGGCAGGTTGCCGGGCAGATCCAGGGTGGCGTTGCCCAAAATGAAATCGGTGTCCACATCGAAATACTCGTCGTGGAAATCGTTCTCAAACACCACCAGTTCCGCAGTCTCCTGGTTGGCATCCACCGTGCCGAACTGCCGGGTTACGCTGAGAGCGCCGCCGGGCATCAGTACATCCTTGATAATCATGTTACAGCACTTGTCCTCGCCATTGCGAACCACCTGGAGGGCGTAGCTCTTGGAAGTGACCACAGTGACCACCTCGTCCATCCGATGGCCCCGAAGGCCGGGAATTTCGTTGGTAGTGACAGCGGCAGGCTCACTGTATTTCTCGGCCTCCTCCCGGGTTTTCGTGTCAGTCATGTCCGCTTGCCCGGACTCAATCATCTCTTTCCACTGCTCCACCTTCACCTCGTAGGCTCCCAGAGCGTAGATGGCGGCGCCCTTGGCCACAGCCTCATCCGGTTCCAAAATTTTGGGCTCCATGCCGTATTTCTCCGTCAAAATCTTGGTCACCTGGGGCATGCGGGTAGAGCCTCCCACCAGCAGAATCTCGTCAATGGTGTAGCCCCTCTCGGCTGCCAAAGCAATGGCCGCATCGGTTTTCTCAATGGACTCATTGAGAAGGGCCTCCGTAATTTCATCAAAAGTCTGCCGGGTGATCTCCACACGGGCCCGCAGGCCGGCGGCGTCCATCATCACCGGCACCTTCTCCCGGGTGCTCAGTTGCTGCTTGGCCTTTTCAGCCTTCAGCCGCAGGTCCTGCTGGGCGTACTCGTCAAAGTCCCCGTCAAAACCTGTTTCCGAGCAGAACTCAGAGGCAAGGTACTGCATCACGGCGTCATCCCAGTTTTTGCCGCCCAGCTCGTGGTTGCCGTCGGAGCAAACCATTTCGATCTTGCCGGGACTGACGTGCATAACCGTCACATCGAAGGTGCCGCCGCCCAGGTCATACACCAGCACGGTCTTCTCGCCCTGCTCCTTGGCACAGCCGTAATAGAGGGCCGCGGCGGTGGGCTCGCTGATGATCTCGATAACATTCAAGCCGGCAATCTCGCCAGCGTTTTTGGTGGCGGTTCGTTCAGCCGTGCCGAAGTAGGCCGGGCAGGTGATGACCACGTCCTTCACCTCGGCGTCAATCAGCTTAGAGGCATCCTCCGCAAGCTTGCGGAGAATATAAGAGGAGGCCTCCTCAGGACTGACGTCCTCCCCATTGTAGCTGATGGCAAAATTGCTTTTTCCCATCAGGGTTTTGACCAGAGAGACCGTGTTCTGGGGGTCGATGACAGCGTTCTCCTTGGCAACTTGGCCCACCACCACCTGGGTAGGGCTTGCAAAATTCACCACCGAGGGGGTAGTGTTGGTGCCCTCTTGGTTGTTGATAACCGTGGCCCGGCCGGTTTCATCCACATAGGCAATGCAGGAATAGGTGGTTCCCAAATCAATTCCAAAAACATATTTAGCCATTGTTCATTCCCTCACTTTTCTCGCTTTTCTCAGTCTCCTGAACAGGTTTCTCATAGGTGTAAACCGCCACTTTCTCAGGGGAAAGGGTTCGGCCGTTGTAACTGTACCCATCAGAAAGGGAGGCCGCCACTTTGCCATGGAGCTCCTCCTCTCCGGTAGGAACCTTCTTTACCACCCGCTGCCGCAGGGGGGCAAAGGGCTCCCCAGGGGCGGTGTCATAAACCTCCACTTCGTTGCGCTCCAAAATATCCTGCAAATCCAGGGCATACCCGGCAAAAATCTTGTTGGGGATATCCTGCTGGCCCGCGGGCCTTTCCAAATAGACAGCGGCCATGCGCCGGATGCTGTCCCGCACCTGGATGACATCCAGCAGGATGGGGCGCACCAGCTGGGCATAGAGCCCTTCCCGGTGCTTTTGCAACTCGTGGTGCATTTGGTCCACAATCTTCTCCTCGTGATCCGTGTGAAGGATCCGGGACTGGAAGAGAGCCTGCAGCTCCTCCACCTTTTGAAGGAGTTGCTTCTGCGGTTCCAACACCTCCTGCAGGGAAGGGCCGGCTGGGCATTCCGGCGGGCAGAGAGGCTCTTCCGCGCCCTGCCCTTGGTCAAAGGCAGCTTCTTCTGGGCAGGACTCTTCCTCTGGGGAAGCTGCCTCCTCTTCCGGTGCGTCTTCCTGCGCCAGGAGAGGGGGCTCCCCATCGGGCACTTCGTTTTTCGCGGCCTCCTCCAGGGGCAGGGAGGGTTGTTCCTGGAACAGGTCAAACTCTTTCATCTCTCTTACGACCTCCTTATCCTTTCAATATTGGGCGGGGCCGGCGCTTATGGGCTTTTTGGGAAACACATGCTCGCCCCACAACTGGCCCAGCTTGGGGTCCGCGTTTTGAATCAGCCACTCCATGGGCGGGAGCACGCCCTCCGGCCGATAGGGGCCTTTTCCCCGGCTATGACCAATGGCGCTGCAGGCAAAAAAGCGGTTGTTTTTGAACTGCAGGGAAATATTGTTCAAAAAGCTCTCCATGCCATTTTCCCGCAGGAATTTGCGGCAGAGATAGTCCTGTGTGTTAAAGAAATCGGTAAACACCTGGGGCTGGGCTTTCATCAGTTTTTCCACCGCCCGCCGGCCCACGTCCTGGTCTAGCCCGGCGGAATCAATTTTGCTGATAACCACCGCAAGAGGCACTGTGGACATGCTGCTGTCAGAAAGCCCTGTGACCTCTCGCAGCTTATTGAGGAATGAATCAATGACGTCGTTTAAATCAGCCCTGCCAATACCTGCCAGATCCTCTGGGGAAAGGAGCTCCTCATACTGGAAACGGACCTCCGGGATGGCAAAGGGGTCCAGGATAAAGACAATGCCCTGGCAGTATTCGTACTGCTGCTGCACCTCATTTTCATCGTTGTTCGTGAACACCTCTCCGGCGATATCATAGATGTGCACCAGCCGCTCGGGAGAGAGGCTGGCGTGCTTTACGAAAAAGCTGAAGGACACGGCGCTGGCCAGCTTCACATCTTGGGGGCGGTCTGTTATGCGGGTGTTCCCCGTTTGAAAATCCTGCACAATCTCCTGGTAGATTCTTTCTTTCCTGCCGTTATAAAACTCCGTCTCCAGCCCCTTCTGCGGGGCCACGGTTTCAAGGAACTCTTTGGAGAATGCGGTGATGAAGGCCGTCTTTCCCACCGAACGTCCTCCCACCACAGGGATGCAGAGTGGACGGCTTTCCCGGTCGGCAAGGCGGTGCCCACATCGAGGACACTCGGCCTCCAGATTTTTTCTCCCGTTAAAAAAGGTGGTGGGGAGCTTTTCCCCGCAGCTGCATGTGCGCCGCAGAATCCCATATACGCCAGGGGTCAAATTGGTGTGCTTTGCGCCGCACCTGGGGCACAGGTAGGTGGGGATCAGACTTTTCTTCTTACACTCATGGCAGGCGGTAAAAATCCGTTTATGTACCAGATAGAGGCGGTCCACCGCCCAAATTGCGGTAAAGCCCAGGTAGAGAACGGCCATAAAGACCACCAGCACCAGCACATTTACCAGGGTGATGGCCGCCGTAATCAAAGAGCCGCACACCACCACAGCCGCCATAGCCAGAATGTTGGCAATGGCTAAAAAGACCCGAGCCGTTACGCCCTTATCCCCTAAGCCATTCAGATGATCCCGATACCGCTGGATCGAAGCGCCGTTTCGGGTCCAGGCGCCTTTGATGGTAGCTGCTATATCCTGATATCCTTTTTCAAAAAAATAACTTTTTCGCGCTGGCTGCGCCGCTGCCGCCATGGTTTTTCCCCCTTTTTTGCAGGCAATAAAGAATATCGCCGTATCCCAAAGGGCTACGGCTGATATTCCGTCAGCTGGATATTACAGCTTCTTGGTGTTGCTGTCGATCATATTTTCTTTAAAGGACCTGCCGTAGTTGAGCACCGCTGTGCCACCGCCCCACAGGATTCCCGCCCCGCCAGCCACCATGGCCAGAAGGGAGGCAATCATCACAATGCAGTAAACCACAACCACAATCAAAACGATCACAAAAATCACAGCGATGATACCGCCCCAATCATCCATAGCGCTCTCCTCCCTTCATCCGCCGCAGAAAAGCGCGGCGGGCCCAGTTCACTTCCCATTCAATCTTTCGGTCAAGGACATCTGCAAGACAGCTGCATGCCGGGCGCGCGCTCCTCTGGAGCCACCCCATCCATCTGGCGCTCTGCGCTGCGAATCCGCGAAAGGGTGACCGGGGTCATCCCCAAAAAGGACGCCACATAGTGATGGTTCACCATGTCTATCACCCCGGGATACTTCCCCAGAAACCACCGGTACCGGTCCTTTGCAGAATATTGGGAAAGGATCATCTTGCTCTCCCAGTGGCGGCGCAGGGCCCTGCTTAAAAACTGGACGTAGAACCGCATCACAGCGGGGTGGTCCAAAAAAGGCATCAAGCGCGCCAACGGCATGGAGACCATGACCGTCTCCCGAAGGGCTTCCATGCTGATGACAGAAACCTCATTGAGCTCAAAGCTGGTCATCAGAGGGATCCCCGGGGAAAACTCAAAGCAGTCTGTGATGTCTTTTCCAGTGCAATCAGGAAAAAAACCGCGAACCAGCCCATGGACCATAATGTCCAAATTGGGGTTTACCTGCCCCATGCGCTGGAACACCTCGTTTTTAGGAACCAACCGCACTTTACTGTTTTCCACCAGGCAGGACAACAGCCTTTCATCTCTTACATAAAAGTGTTCTTGATAAAACCCAAATAAATCCATCTCCATAAGGCTGTTCCCCCTAGCCAGATACAATTCCCCCAAAATTGGATAATATGGTCAAATTCCGTCTCATATTACGCCGCTACTATACCCAAAAATTATACATCCACTCCACGGAAAATTCATTAACAAAAGATAAGCATAGACAATCTTTTTGTAAAAAAAATCGACTTTATAGCAAAAAAGGATATTTTTGGTCTAAAAACTCGTTGCTGCCGCCGCGCCGCACCAACCTGAATTATTCCCCCAGAAGGCTGTTTTTCCCATCAAAAAAGCTCTGGTCCATTTGGGCCAGAGCCATGCGGTTTGATTGGATGGGTTCCTCACCAGGGAAAGCCCGCTGCAGGGAACAGCCTTTAAGCCAGCAGCCCGCTGTCCCCTATGTATTGGGCAATCCGGGCCAGCTCCTGGGGCGGGCGCACCAGGGCAAAGCGCACATACCCCTCTCCCAAAGAGCCAAAGGCGGCGCCCGGGGTACACACCACGCCGCAGGCGTCCACCAAAGCCTCGCAGAAGGCCGCAGAACGGCCTTCCCAGCGCTTTGGCAGCTTGGCAAAGACAAACATGGTGCCCTGGCTGTCCTCCACCGGCCACCCCGCCTCTCGCAGGCCATTGCACAGGGCGTCCCGGCGCTTGCGGTACTCCTGGCACTGGTCCAGCACGTATTGCCGCGGAACGCGGAGGGCTTCCACTGCCGCCAGCTGCAGGGGCAGAAAAATGCCGAAATCCAGCTGAGAGCGCAGCAGGCTCAGAGCGGACACCAGCTCCCGGTTTCCCACAAAAAAGGAAAGCCGGGCGCCCGTCAAGTTAAAGGACTTACTCAAAGAGAAGAACTCCGCGCCCACCTCTTTTGCCCCGGGAATGGACAGGAAAGAAAAGCCACTGCCCTCTGTGAACACAATATCGGAATAGGCGTTGTCGTTGATAATGTAGAAATGATAGCGTTTGGCGTACGCAATCAGTTCCTCATAGAAGGAACGGGGGGCGATGGCGCCGGTAGGGTTGGAGGGATAGGAGGTGACGATGTACTTTGTCCGCCTCCAAGTCTCCGGAGGGATGGCCTCCAGCCGGGGAAGGAAATGGTTCTCCCGGGTCATGGGGTAGAATTGCAGGTCCGCCTCCCCAAGCCAGGCCCCCGCCTCAAAAACAGGATAACCAGGGTTGGGCAGCAGCACCACGTCGCCGGGGTTGCACAGGGCCATGCCCAAATGCCCCATCCCCTCTTGGGTGCCGTGAACGGCCACCACCTCTGTGCTGCCGTCGATGGCGGTGCCATAGCGGCGGAGGTAGTACTCTGCCACAGCCTGCCGCAGTTCCGGGTAATCACGCAGGGTATAGCGGTAGTTCTCCGGCTTCAGCGCCGCCTGAGAGAGCACCTGCATCACCTGCTCCGGCGGATGGAAGTCCGGCGTGCCCACGGAAAGGTTGAACACCTCCCGCCCCTGCTGCTGATATACCACCACCTTGCGTTCAATGGAGGAGAAGATCCCCTCCTCAAAATGATCCAGCCGTTTTGCCTGTACCGACATTCTTTCTGCCTCCTGTATTGCCATGCCGGGGTTCCAGCGTTCCCTGGAACCCCGACAGGATTCTGTCCTTTTCTCGGGACGCTTTCTTAGGAAAGTGTACCCAGTTTTTTCAGGGTTGTCAACCGCTTTGGATTGGGTCCCCCTCCCCCCTGCCCGGGGCGCACCAGCGCAAAAAAGAGGGCCGCCCTGAAAAGCGGCCCCTTTAGACAAGGTTTTCTGCAGCTGTTTACTCTTTCGTAGAAACCAGCGTTTTCCTTCCCGCCAGCAGGATCGCCTCTCCCACCAGGAACAGGATGGCCAAGCTGATGACGCCGATGGAGTCCCGCCCGGTGAACTGGGTGAACAGCCCCACCAGCAGGGGCCCCAGCACCGCGGCGAACTTGCCGAAGATGTCGAAAAAGCCGAAGTACTCGTTGGAGCGCTCCGCGGGGATGAGCTTGCCGAAATAGCTGCGGGACAGGGCCTGGATGCCCCCCTGCACTGTGCCCACCAAAAAGGCCATGCACCAGAACAGGACCTGAGACAGAGCCAGGGCGCTTTCACTGTCGGGGTTCTGCTCGATGTTAAATCCCATGAAGAAGCCCACCACCGTGATGACAAAGTACACGCCCACAGCCCCCCGCAGCAGCTGAATGGCGCCCACCTTCCCTGCCAGCCTGCCGAAAAGGATGGAGAAGGGCATGGCCACAATCTGGGTGACCAGCAGGGCCAGGATCATGCTCACTGTGTCCAGGCCCAGTTTCGTGCCATACGAGGTGGATACGGAGATGATGGTGTTCACCCCGTCGATGTAGAAGAAGTAGGCCAACATGAACAAGAACACCCCTTTATGGGTAAAAATGTCCTTGGCGGTGGCCCACAGGTTTCGGAAGGTAGATTGCACCAGGCCCTTTTTCGCCTCCACATAATGGACCTGATGCACGTTCTTTAAAAAGGGTATGGAGAACACCAGCCACCACACGCTGGTGAGCAGGATGACCAGCTTAAAGGCCACCGGATTCTCCATGCCCATGACAAACAGGATGACAATGGCCAAGATAAAGGGGATGGTGCTGCCGCCGATATAGCCCATGGCGTAGCCCCAGGCAGAGACCCGGTCCATGCGCTCCCGGGTGGTCACGTCGGTTAAAAAGGCGTCGTAAAACAGGCAGGAGCCGGAAAACCCAATGTGGCTGATGACATACCCCACCAGCAGGCCCCGGTAATCATCTGTCAGGGCGGAGAACAGGGTAAAGGCCACGCCCAACACCAGGCAGGCCACGAACAGCCGCTTCTTATGGCCCTTGTGGTCGGCCAGAGAGCCCAGCACCGGGGCCAGCACCGCGCAGAGGAAGGTGGCCGCCGAGGTGCCGTAGGACCACAGCACCAGGTTGTCCGCCCCAGCGGCGGCGCACACATTGCCAAAGTAGATGGGGAACAGCACCGCCATAATGTTGGTGGCGTACACCGAGTTGGCCCAGTCGTAGAGAATCCAGCTCTTTTCTGTTTTTGTAAATTTTTTCGCGTTTTCTGAAGAGCCTGTTGCCATGAGACTTCATCCTTCCAAACAAGATGGTTTATACATATCATGCCATAGCTCCGTAAAAAACACAAGAAATTTTTGTAAAAATCGCGCTGTGGGATGGGGAGGCTTTCCAAAAGCTGGGGGCGCTTGGCAGCTTGAAAATAGGAAATAAAACAGAGAATGCCCACGGCCTTTCCCGCGGGCATCCCCTATCGCAGCATGTACTTTTTCAAATCCTTCCGATTCTCCACATCCAGCTTCCGCATTGCCTCGGAGATATGGTTTTTCACCGTGTTGACTGAAATATGCAGGTGCTCCGCAATCTCCTGGTTTGTCCAGCCCCGTGCCGCCAACATGGCGATTGCGAACTCGGTGGTGGTCAGGTCATCCGCTACATCATGGCCTGTCTCTGGGTTGTGCACTTTGCGCCAGCCCGCGGAAAAGCGGTAGGTAATCGCGATAATCCGCTTAAAATCCTCCGGCCATTTCGGCTTGATCACCGCCTCCAGCATGGCGCCCAAAAGCCCATGGTGCTCCCCAAAGCCCTCAATCAAGTCATCCGGCTGGGCAATCTTCCACGCCGCCAGCAGATGGGCCTGTGCCTGGTCCGGCTTTTTCAGGCTCATGTAGTCCATCACCGCAACCAAATGCAGGTAGATTGCAGGAATGGGGTAGCTGGCCGCCCCCATGGCAAGGGTGGCCTCCACCATGCCGGCGCTGGGGCCGTACTCCTCCTTTAGGTAGAGGTAATGAGCCTGCACATATAGGGCAAAGGCCCGCAGCCCGGGGGGCAGCAGGGGAAGAAAGCTCTCCACGTCCGGCATTTGTTCCGGCAGCGGCAGATGGAGCAGCACCGCAGCGGCGGACGCCACAAAGGCCGAGGCTGCCCGGAACTGGGACAGCTGTTCCCCCGCGGCAGACAGGGAGGCCCTCAACTCCCCCAGGGCAAACCGGGCCCGCGAAATCTCCCCAAGGGACAAGCTGGCATAGGCATAGATCAAACAGGCGGAGAGGCGCGCCCCCATATCGGAGTGCGTCAAATAGGCCTCCGCCTCCTGTGCCGCTGCCCCAGCCTGTCCGCTGAAATAGTGGTACTCCGCCAACGCAATGTCTCTTTGTGGGCCGGCAGGCATGGCCTCCACCGCTTCCAGGCAGTGTCCCGGCTGGAAGGAGGTGTTCATCAAAGGCATCAAACTCGTGTGATCCAGAAGGCCGCTTACAAGGCTTGCTGCGCCCTCCGCAGCCTGGCCCTGGAGCTTGCGGGGGTCCTTGGGCTTCTCCGCATTGGCAGGAACAGCCCAGGACTTTCCAAATTTCTGCGCGCCCGGAATGCGCCCCTGCACACAGAACTGCTGCACCATACGGTCCGAGAGGTTCCACTTTTCGGCGGTTTCCTTCACGGTGAGGTATTCCATACCCTCATTCCTCCCTCTTTTTTCTAAATTATTATTATATGGATTCTGGCCCATTGCCGCAAGGGAAGATTTTCACAAATCTTTTCCGTTTGGCCAAAACAGCTTTACACCGTCCGCTTTGGGGGACAAAGACCCCTCCACACGGAAGCCTGCCCTACCGCGTTGACCCATCCTATCCCCCAACATACACCTGCACCTCATAATTCCACTGTAAAATTCCCGACACGACAATGAGCTGCACGGTAAAGGATGGCTCTTCCCCATACTCCTCCCGGGCTAGGCGCAGCAGCTCTTCCAAGGCTTTTGTTCTGGTCTCCTCGGTGCAGTGGGCGCACAGGTAGCGCCCCTCCGGCAGCGTCTTGAGTCCCTCCAGCTCCGCGTAGCGGGTACAGACCGCAAACAGCCTGGTCCTTTCCCCCTCGGTGTAAATGCCGGCCAAATCCTCAAAGGCAAACTGCTCCTTTAATCCAGTGGGAAGTTTCTCGTAGAAATGGTTCAGATAATTCCAAAGATTTTCCAGAGTGGGCATCTCCAGGGTGTCCGAAAGCAGAATCACCCGCTGGGGGTACTCCTTAAGGAAGGCGCTGCGGGACTGGCGCTGCTGCTCCAAATTCCGCGCATAGTCCGCCTTGGCCAGCTGGATTTTCGCCTTGCTGAACTGCAGCGCGGCAATTTTCTCATCGGCCCTCTTCTCCGCCTGCTGGAAAAAGGCGATGATTTTCTCCAGGTCGTCGTACTCCAGCACCCGCTTGATCTCCTGCAGGGGCAGGTCCATCAGCTGCAGGGCCCGCACGGTGTTCAGGCGGACGATATCCTGCTCGGTATAATACCGGTAGTGGGTCCATTCGTCCTTTTTGCTGGGCTTTACCAGGCCGATGCGGTCGTAGTGGCGCAGGGTTTCGGCAGTGGTGTTGGCAGCCTTGGCGGCCTCTCCCACGGAAAAATATTTTTTCACGGTTGCAAAAATCACCCCTTGACCTTTGTGCAGCACAAAGGTTTATACTCCATTCTAGCATCAGGGCCCGCAAAACGCAACGGTAAATTGTACGCCGCACAGGAGGACACGCTTGGGTTTTCCTGTACCAGCGGCCGGAAAGCCACGCCGAAACCTCCACCCTCTGCCGCTTTATGGTGGACGACCGGTTCCGGCGGGAGGGGCTGGAGGAAAAAGCTTTGGAGCACATCCTGCGGGGGCTGAAAATCCAAGGGGTAAAGCAGGTGGAGGCCCTTTTGGAGCAGGAGGGCGGGCGCTCCCGGGCGCTGCTCCTGGCCTGCGGGTTCCGCCTGATGGAAGAAACCGCACACACCACGCGCTATGTATGTCGCTTTGAAACACAGAATTGGAGGGAATAGTATGATAAAGAAAATTGCATTTACCCTGTGCCTGGGGCTGGGATGTCTCGTTCTGACGGGCTGCTCGGGCAGCAGCGAGCCCTTTGAGGCCAAAACCTACACGCCGGAGGGGCAGGTCCAGGGCGTGCGGCTGGACGTGAAGGACCGAGAGGTTGAGGTGGCCCTCTCCCCCGATGGGCAGGTGCACATTCAGTACAGGGAAAACAGCAAGGAGTTTTACGAGATTGCCCTCTCGGACGAAAAGGTGGTGACCATGACCAGCGCCGCCAATAAAGAGTGGACCGATTACATCGGGGTCAGTGCCGGCGGGGAGGACAGGAAAATCACGGTGCAGGTGCCCGACGGCCTTTTGGACAGCCTGGAGATTTCCACCACCAACGAGGATATCACCCTCCCAGAGCTGGCGGTGACGGGCAGCGTTTCCCTCTCCTCCAACGGCGGCAGCGTGCGCTTTGGCACTCTGTCCGTGGGCAGCAGCCTGCGCCTGCACGCCAAAAACAGGGATATCTCCGGCACAGTAGCGGGGAGCTATGACGATTATTCCATACAGTGCTCCGTCAAAAAAGGGGAGAGCACCCTGCCGGATTCCAAAGCCGGTGGGGAAAAGACGCTGGACGCCGCCTGCAACAACGGCAATGTAGAGATCTCCTTTGCGGGGGAGTAGCCCCTGTCCCTCACCCTTGACAACCTCCGCAAACTCCGCTAGGCTGTATACAGGCAAGCCGCGCAAAGGAGGAGTTGCTGTGAAAACCATCGCCATCATTGAGGACGACCAGACCATTGGGGATTTGCTGGAGGAGGTGCTGCAAAAGGAGGGCTATGCCGTGCGGCGGGCCTACTCCGGGACAGAGGCGGTATACCTGCTGTCTCAGCAGCGGCCTGATCTGGCCCTGTTGGATCTGATGCTGCCCGGCCTCTCCGGGGAGGAGGTTCTGCCCCACCTGGAAGGAATCCCGGTGATTGTGGTCAGCGCCAAGGTGGGCGTGGATGACAAGGTAAAGCTGCTGCTGGGCGGGGCGGCGGACTACCTGACCAAGCCCTTTGAGATTCCCGAGCTGCTGGCCCGCATCCAGGTGCAGCTGCGGAAGGAGGCGTCTCCCCTCTCCCCTGTGCTGCGGGCCGGGGACGTGGAGCTGGACACCGCCAGCCGCCAAGTCACCGTGAGAGGCACACCCGTCCACCTGACCAAGACGGAGTACGCCATTTTGAAGTTACTTCTCCAAAACCCAGGGCAGGCGGTGGCAAAGTCCGTGATTTTGGAGCGCATCAGCCTGGACACGCCGGACTGCACGGAATACTCCCTGAAGCAGCACGTGAGCAACCTGCGGAAAAAGCTGCGGGAGGCCGGGGGCAAGGAATACATCCAGGCGGTGTGGGGCATTGGGTTCCGGCTGGACGGAAAGGGAGTAGAAAAATCTTGACGGAATCTTTACCCTTTTCTTGACCGCTTTCTTGACGTTTCTCCGGTAGGATACTCCCATACCGAAAAGGAGGTATCTGAAAATGGAAACTGTATTGCGAACCCAGGGCCTGTGCAAGCACTACCGGCGCTTTAAGGCTCTGGACGGGCTGGACATGGAGGTTCCCAAGGGCGCCATCTACGGCCTGGTGGGGAAAAACGGCGCGGGCAAGACCACCCTGATCCGAGTGGTGTGCGGCTTACAGGCTCCCTCCGCCGGGAGTTACTCCCTGTACGGGACGACACTGGGCGAGGCCAAACTGAACCGCGCCCGGCGGCGCATGGGCGCGGTGGTGGAGACACCATCCCTGTACCCGGACATGACGGCCCGGCAAAACCTCAAGCTGCAATACCGGGTGCTGGGGCTGCCGGACGACAAGGGCATCCCGGAGCTTTTGGAGCTGGTGGGCCTGGGGGACACGGGCAGGAAAAAGGCCGGGCACTTCTCTTTGGGGATGAAGCAGCGGCTTGGCATTGCCATCGCGTTGTGCGGGGACCCGGACTTTCTGGTGCTGGACGAGCCCATCAACGGCCTGGACCCCCAGGGCATTGTGGAGATGCGGGAGCTGATTTTAAAGCTGAACCGGGAGCGGCAAATCACCGTGCTGATCTCCTCCCACATTCTGGACGAGCTTTCCAAGCTGGCCACCCACTACGGGTTTATCGACGGCGGGCGGATGGTGAAGGAGGTCAGCGCCCAGGAGCTGGAGGCCGCCTGCCGCAAGTGCGCCCGGGTGGAGGTGTCCTCCACCTTGCCCCTGACCCGGGTTTTGGACAAAATGGGCCTGGAGTATCGGGTGCTGAACCAAACCGGGGCGGACATCTACGGGGAGCTGAACATCACCGCCCTGGTGGACGCCCTGCGGCAAGAGGGCTGCAGCCTGCTCTCGGTGAAGGAGCGGGACGAGAGCCTGGAGAGCTACTACATCAACCTGGTGGGAGGTGAGCGGCATGGGTAACCTGCTTTCCGCCGGGGTGTACCGGCTGCTGCGGAGCAAAGTGTTTTATGTATGTCTCGCCGCCATGTTCCTGTTGGAGATATTTTTCCTGCAAGGCGCTATAGGTCACCGGATATATTGGAATGAAGGCCTGGAATCATCTTATTTTTTATATACCCTCTTGCTTCCCCTTGCCGCCGCGGCATTTTGCGGATTGTTTTTCGGGGCGGAATACAGCAGCGGTACCCTTCGGAACAAATTCACCGCAGGGCATGGTAAAATAAAGGTATACCTATCTAACACGCTGCTTTCCATGCTGGCGGCCCTGTGCTTCATAGCGGCGGGCGCTCTGGGGGGCCTGCTCTTCCAGGTAATTTCGGGAGAAGAATTCCACTTGGAAACAGTTGAGCTGGTACAGGCCTTTGCCTGTTCCCTGGGGGTTGGGGTCACCTCCGCTTCCCTGTGCACGTTACTGGCCATGCTGATTTCCAGCCGCTCCATCGGTGTGGTCATCAGCTTGCTTGCAGCCGTTTGCACTCTCTATTTTGCACCCTTTGTCAACTCCTGCTTAGAACAGCCGGAAACAATTCCCCAAATCAAGGAAACAGAAACTGTGATAAATGGAATGACTATATATGGAGGGGAAATTGATGAAAGCCTGCCGGAAATCCCGAACCCGGACTATCCCTCCCCTGCCGTCAAAGCCGTCTATGAATTTTTGTGGGATAGTGTTCCTGCCTGCCAAGGCTATCGCCTGACAAACGAGTTCCGCAATGGATTCAAAGAAGAAAGCGAGCCCTATGATATGCTTGCCGGGGCCGCGGTATTAACCCTTATATCCACCGCTGCCGGTCTTGCCATCTTCCAGCGGAAGGATGTAAAATAGGGCCATGGAATGGCTTTGCGGCGGGGCGGTGATGGGGCTGCTGCTGGCGCTGGCTGTGGGAGTCCGGCTGCTGGGGCGCCGGCGCAGATAGGAGGATGGCTATGGTTTGGGTGTTGGCGGCTGGTTTGGCCCTGTTGGCGCTGGGGCTGGGCTGGAAGGTTGCCCTGCTGCGCCACGGGATAAAAGGGCTGCGGCGGGACCTGGTGGAGCGCCGGGGGCAAGAAACCAACACGCTGCTGTCCCTGCCCTGCCGGGACAGGGAGCTGCGGCGGCTGGCCAGCGCTTTGAACCAGGAGCTGCGGGCCCTGCGGCAGGAGCGGCTGCGGTACCAGCAGGGGGACAAGGAGCTGAAAGAGGCGGTGGTGAACATCTCCCACGACCTGCGCACGCCGCTCACGGCCATCTCCGGGTACTTGCAGCTGCTGCAAGGCCAGGACCTGCCCCCGGACACCCGGCGGTATCTGGAGCAGATTGGCGGCAGGACCCAGGCCATGAAGCGGCTGACTGAGGAGTTGTTCCGGTATTCCGTGGTGGTGTCGGAGGAGAATTTGGCCCGGGAGCCGGTGGACCTGCGCCGGGCGGTGGAGGAGGCGCTGCTCTCCTTTTACGGGGCGCTGGAGGGCCGGGGGATTGAACCTCAGGTGCGCTTGCCGGAGGAAAAAGTGGAGCGCCTGCTGGACCCGGCGGCTGTGAACCGGGTGCTGGGGAACATCCTCACCAACGCCCTGAAATACAGCGCCGGAGATTTGGAAGTCACCCTGGAGGAAAGCGGGCGGCTGACCTTTTCCAACGCCGCGCCAGGGCTGGACCCGGTGGCGGCGGGGCGGCTGTTCGACCGGTTCTACACTGTGGAGGCGGCCCGGAACTCCACGGGGCTGGGGCTTTCCATCGCCAAGGAGCTGACCCAGCGCATGGGCGGGGAAATGGGCGCGGAGCTTCACAATGGCAGACTGACGGTGTGGCTGGAGCTTTAGCCGCGCTGTTCTCTCTGCGCAACCATCCAAGTCAATCCCATAAGCAAAGAGGGCTCCTGCCTTAAAATGGCAGAAGCCCTCTATTTTTCCCCAAAAAGTTTCTCGCGGTTTTTCGTGTTGTCTGATTTTCCCGGCTGCCAGCCGGCTTCGGGGCCTACTCCACCGCGCTTTCACTAGCAGGCTCCTCCGACGCCGTCTCCTCCGCGGAAGTGGAAAGGGCAGAAGAGGAGGAAACCTCCTCCTGGCTGTCCTCCCCGGAGGCCAGGCTGGCGGCGCCCCATGCGCCCAGGCACAGCAGGATGGCCAGCGCCGCCCCCACAGAAACAAAGCGCCTTCTCTTTTTGGCCCGCCGCTCCTGGATGGGCGGGCATATGATGCCGGGGCTTGATGGGGTGGCTGTGCTCAAGCGCCTGCGGCAAGAGGGCATTGGCACCCCGGCCCTGTTTCTCACGGCCAAAGCGGATGTGGAAGACCGCGTGAAGGGGCTGGACGCCGGGGCGGACGACTACCTGGCAAAGCCCTTTGCCGTGCCGGAGCTGCTGGCCCGGGTGCGGGCCATGCTCCGCCGGAAGGACACCTTTTCCCCCGACCTCCTCCAGGCCGGCCCCCTCACCTTAAACCGATCTACCTATGAACTGTGCTGGAACGGCAGAACCCAGCCGCTCAGCGGGCGGGAATTCCAGGTGATGGAGATGCTTATGGAGCGCCCCGGCTGCGTGGTGCCCTGCGACGACCTGCTCTTTCATGTGTGGGGCTGGGACAGCCCTGTCGAGGTGAGCGTTGTATGGGTACACATCTCTAACCTGCGGAAAAAGATGGAAAAGTTGGGAACCTCTGCCAGCATCCGCTTCCTCCGGGGCGCGGGCTATGTGCTGGAGGTGGGGGCATGATCTACCGGCTGCGCCGGAAATTCATCCGGATCTGCACCCTGTCGTTTTTAGCGGTATTCGTCGCCCTATTTCTTGGCATCTATCTGGTGACCTATTTTCAAACCACTTCTTCCCTGGATCAGCTGGCAGACATCGTCTCGGAAAACGGCGGGCATTTCCCCTCGTTCCAAGCCCCAGGCCCCCAGAAAAGCTCCCGGCCCGCGGAGCAGGACCCGGAAGCCCCTTTCACCACCCGGTTTTTCACGGTCTTTTTCGACGCACAGGGGGAAACGCTCTCTACAGACGTGGGCTCCATTGCCAGCGCCACACAGGAGGAAGCGGCCGGGCTGGGAAAAGAAGCCTTGAAAAAAAGCAGCCCCCGGGGCTGGGTAGAGGGCTACCGGTACAAAATTTGGGAAACGGAAGAGGGCAGCGCCGTGGTGTGCATCAGCGGCGCCATGATGCTGGACGCCAACCGGGCTTTCCTCACGGCGGCCTGCCTGGTCTTTGTGGGCGGCAGCCTTGCGGTACTGCTGCTGGTGGTGCTGTTTTCCAAACGGGCCGTGGGGCCTGTGGCGGAAAGCTACCAGCGCCAGCGGCAGTTCGTCACCGACGCCAGCCACGAGCTTAAAACCCCATTGACTCTGCTGCAGGCCAACCTGGACATTCTGGAAAGCGAAGCCGGAGAAAACCCCTGGCTTTCTGACATGAAAGAGGAGACCTTCACCATGACCCAGCTGGTGCGCCGCCTGGTGGATTTAGCCCGCTTAGACGAAGAGGCGCCCCTGCAGTCCAGCTTCTTCGACCTGGCCCAGGCGGTGTGGGAAACTGCCGCCGCCTTTCTTCCCGCCGCAGAGCAAAGTGGGAAGCGCCTTACCTGGGAAGGCCCCCCTTCCCTGCTGTGGAAAGGGGATGAGGGCGCCCTGCGGCAGCTTACTTCCATCCTGCTGGACAACGCCGTAAAGTACTGCGATCCGGAGGGGGCCATCCAGGTGGGGCTCTCGGGGAAAAGGCACCCTGTCCTCACGGTGGACAACAGCTGCCAGGCAGTGGACAGCCTTCCCCTTTCCCGCCTGTTTGACCGCTTCTACCGGGCTGACTCTGCCCGAACCTACGGCAGCGGCTTTGGGGTGGGGCTTTCCATTGCGAAAGGCATTGCAGAGCGGCACGGCGGAAGCATCTCCGCCGCAAAGCTGGAAGGGGGCCGCATCCGCTTCCGGGTAAAACTGTAATCAAAAACGCCCCGAGGGAATCCCTCAGGGCGTTTTTCGTGCCGCCCACACCGGCGCATAGGCTGGCGGCGCAGCTTTTTCAGCCGCGCACCGCCGCCAGCAGGCCTTGGCAGCCTGCCAGGACATCTCTCCAAGTGGCCTCAAAATCCCCGGTGTACCAGGGGTCTGCCACCTGGCCCGGGCAATGGGTGTAGTCCAGCAGCAGATGGAGCTTGCCTTGGGGGTCTCCCCCGCAGATGCGGCGCATGTTGCGGAGGTTGGCCTCATCCATGCCGATCAACAGATCGTACTCCTTGTAATCCCCCGCTGTCATCTGCCGGGCCCGCTTTCCCTCGCAGCGGATGCCGTGCTCCCACAGCTTCCGGCGGGCAGGCGGGTACACGGGATTTCCCAGCTCTTCTGTGCTCGTGGCCGCGGAAGCAGTCTGAAACTGCCCTGCAAGCCCCGCCTGCCTCACCAGGTCTTTCATCACAAACTCCGCCATCGGGCTGCGGCAGATATTGCCGTGGCAAACAAATAAAATCTTTGTCATCTTTTTATATTCCTCCCTGCGCCCTCAGGCCGTAGGTCTCCAGCTCTCAGGCATTCTTTTTTGCGGCCCTCTTCATTTTATATCGGGCAGTGAAGGGCCTTCCCCCATCCAAATTTCCCTGGACGAAGAACTTACAGATAAAAATAAACGCACCCCACCATGCGTGGGGTGCGCGCTTCCGCAGCGGCGGCTGCCGCTGGCTGGGCTGGCGGGATTCGAACCCACGGGATGACGGAGTCAAAGTCCGTTGCC
>OIYW01000074.1_pt1 | contig 86656 bp, 80 predicted proteins | sample 1588351 | NCBI WGS metagenome assembly OIYW01 (sample SAMN03283268) | human gut metagenome | biome: human-associated habitat; material: feces | host: Homo sapiens | place: USA | collected 2013 | reverse complement strand
TAGTCTTCTGTATGGAATTTACTTTTACATGTGGAATTTACTTTTTCACTCAAGCCTTTTTTACTAATTGCATTAATTCCTCGTTATTGCGGGTTCTTGAGAACATATTCAGAATGTTATCTGCCGCCTCTTCCGGGCGCATCCCATTTAATGCACGACGCATAGAATCTACCGCCTCCTGCTCTTCTTTCGTCAGAAGCAGATCCTCACGTCTTGTACCGGACTTCGGAATATCGATCGCCGGGAACACTCTCCGTTCAGAAAGCTTACGGTCTAATACAAGCTCCATATTACCTGTTCCCTTGAATTCTTCATAAATTACATCGTCCATTTTACTTCCTGTATCCACAAGCGCAGTGGCAAGAATGGTCAGGCTTCCGCCGCCTCTCATATTTCTGGCAGCACCGAAGAAACGCTTCGGCATATGAAGAGCCGCCGGATCAAGTCCTCCGGAAAGGGTTCTTCCTGACGGCGGAACAGTAAGGTTGTACGCTCTTGCCAGTCTTGTAATACTATCCAGTAAAATCATAACGTCCTTCTTATGCTCTACCAGACGCTTGGCGCGTTCGATCACCATCTCCGACACCCGCTTGTGATGCTCCGGAAGCTCATCGAACGTGGAATAGATAACCTCTACATTATCTCCTTCGATAGACTCCTTAATATCGGTAACTTCCTCCGGACGCTCATCGATCAGAAGGATCAGAAGATGAATCTCCGGATTATTCTTCCGCACGGACTGCGCCACCTGCTTTAAAAGTGTTGTCTTACCGGCCTTCGGAGGAGAAACGATCATACCACGCTGACCTTTTCCGATCGGAGACAACAAATCCACAATACGCATAGCGGTACTTGTCCTTCCGCATTCCAGTCGAAGTCTCTCATCCGGGAAAATCGGTGTGAGATCTTCAAAATTCTTTCTCTTCATCGCTACAAGCGGATCGATATCATTAATCTTTGTCAGATACAGAAGCGCGCTGAATTTTTCCTGCTGTGTTTTAATTCTTGTATTTCCTTCCAGAATATCTCCGGTCTTCAGATTGAACCGGCGGATCTGGGACGGTGAAACATAGATATCATTTTCCCCCGGCAGATAATTGGCGCTTCTTATAAAGCCATAGCCATCCGGCATAACTTCCAAAATCCCGCATACAGCAACTCCGCTGTCAAGCTTATCGATATCGTGAAGCTCCTTCAGTTCTTTATCTCCTGTATTGGCAGACATCTCCTTTACCGTCTCTTGGCTGCTCTTCTTCTCTTTTTTCTTCTCGTTCTCATCTTCCTTAAGCATAAGTTCGATCACCTCTGCTTTTTTCATCGTTGAAATTCCTTTTAATCCCCGCGTTTTCGCAAGCTCTTTCAACGTAGCAAGAGGAAGAGACTCATATTTTTCTCTCATCATCTTTTATACAATCCTTTCCTGCTTTTCAAAAATTGTTTTAAGGGAATTTCAGCCTGAACAGACCGAATTGAAGCATACTATAAAATATTAATATACAGTATACTATATTTTCGTTAAATTTAAAAGTATTTTTTATTATTGCTTTGCCCCCCTTTCCGGTGTTATCATTATAGGCGGAGCAAAAAAGCGGAGATATGACAAAGAATATGACAATGCGTTGGGACGAAAAGAGATACTATTCTCTTGACTATTATTTAAAACAGACTTATGGCGAGAAATTATATAAGATTGCTCTTGACGGCGGCATGACCTGTCCGAACAGAGACGGCACTCTTGGTGTGCGCGGCTGCATTTTCTGCAGCGCCGGAGGATCCGGTGATTTTGCCGGTGATCGGCGCACCTCCATTACCGAACAGATTGAAGCCGGCAAAGCTCAAAGCATCCGAAAGCACAGTGGTTCCTCCTACATTGCCTACTTTCAGGCATACACGAACACCTATGCCCCGGTTTCTTATTTGAGATCCGTCTTTACCGAAGCGATCAATCACCCGGATATTCGCATCCTGTCCATCGCCACAAGACCGGACTGTCTAAACGATGACGTTCTTGCACTTCTTGCTGAATTAAATAAGAAGAAACCGGTCTGGGTTGAACTCGGACTCCAGACAATCCATGAAGAAACTGCACAGTTTATCCGGCGCGGCTATAAGCTTCCAGTATTCGAGGATGCTCTTCGGAAGCTTCGAAAGATTGGCATAACCGTGATCGTTCACACGATTCTGTGTCTTCCGGGAGAATCAAGAGAAATGATGCTGGATACGATCCGCTATTTAAATACACAAGATATTCAAGGCATAAAGCTTCAGCTGTTACACATACTGAAGCATACCGATCTTGCAGATTACTACGAAAAGCAACCCTTCCCTCTCCCCTCACAAGAGGAATATTATGAGTTGCTGGGAATGTGCATCTGCAGCCTGCGACCTGACATCGTCATCCACCGACTGACCGGAGACGGACCCAAGCAACTGCTCGTTGCACCTCTCTGGACCGGGAACAAACGTCAGGTTTTAAATGGTATGCAGCGTTACTTTAAAGAACAAAACATCTGGCAGGGAAAGGAGTTTATACATGGCAGAAACATTTAAATTATACAAGTTAATTATTTTATATATGTTGGATCAGGTGGATTTTCCATTGACTAATTCCCAGATCTCCGAATTCATCTTAGATGAGGGATATACAACATATTTCAAATTGCAGCAGGCTTTATCCGAACTTCTGTCTTCGGGTTTCATCCACGAAGAAGCAACCCACAGCAGAACATTTTATCATCTGACAGAAGAAGGCGCTGCTACGATACAATATTTTAAAAATGACATTTCACCGGCTATTCAGACAGATATCCATTCCTTCTTGAAGAAGAAAAAGTATGAATTAAAAAATGAAGTTTCTGTAAAGGCAGATTTCTACCAGAGCACTTCCGGCGAATACAATGTGCGCTGTCAGGTGATCGAGCGGGGCGCGCCTCTCATCGATCTGACGATCGCAGTTCCTTCCCAGGGAGAGGCTGAAACAATTGCCAACAACTGGGCGAAAAAAAATCAAGAAGTTTATGCTGCCATTATGGCAAGCTTGTTATAGAGGGTGAACTTATGAAAATTCAAAAATTAGGAGAATTGTATATGAGTTTCTTTAAGATCGGAGGACTCACATTCGGAGGCGGACTTGCCATGCTTCCCATGCTGCAGCGTGAAATCGTTACAGCGCGGAATTGGTGTACCGAAGAAGAGATTCTTGACATGTATGCCATCGGACAGTGTACGCCCGGAATCATTGCGGTAAATACTGCTACTTACGTAGGATATAAACAGGCTGGTTTCTGGGGAGGTCTTTTCGCTACTTTAGGAGTGATCTCCCCATCTATCATCATTATCTGCCTCGTAGCAACTGTGCTTAAAAATGTGCTCCACTATCCGGCAGTCATTCATGCCCTTTCCGGCATCCGGATAGCTGTTTGCGCCCTTATGCTTAACACCGTTGTTACAATGGCAAAAAAAGGGATTGTCGACAAGCTTGGCGGTTTCTTATTCGCAGGTGGATTTATCCTTGCCTGCTTCTCTCCGATTCCGACAGCTGTGATCATTGTTTTATCCGGAATCATCGGTGTTATTGCAAAAAGAACAGGAGGCAGTAAAAACTCATGATCTATTTACAGCTTGCATTTGAATTTTTTAAAATAGGACTATTCTCCATTGGCGGCGGTATGGCTACTTTACCGTTTCTTATGGATCTTACGACAAAATACAACTGGTATACTGCCAGTGAACTTGCCAACGTAGTTGCCATCAGCGAAAGCACCCCCGGACCGGTCGGCGTAAATATGGCGACTTATGCCGGCTACAATGCCGCAGGCATTCCGGGCGCTCTGATCGCCACACTATCTCTGACTGCACCGGCATTGATCATTATTATTGTCATCGCGCGATTTTTGGAAAATTTCAGCGAAAACCCTACTGTGAAAGCTGTTTTTTACGGAATCCGTCCTACCGTTGCCGCTCTCATCGGCTATGCGGTATGGGAGCTTCTGAAAATTACGCTCGTCACAGTCACAAATGGTGTGACAAGAATCAATTACTGGAATCTTGCCTTATGCATCATTTTCTTCGGGCTTATGCAGATCAAAAAACTGGGAAAACTCCACCCGCTGTTCTGGATCGTTGCAGGAGCCGCAGCCGGTATTATCTTCCAGCTTTAAACGGATAAGAGGAATTCACTCATCACGTAATTGCTAAGATCAATTCCTCTCTCTGTAAGGCGCAGATATCCATCTGCGTCTTCCATCAATCCCATTTCTTTCATTCTTCGGATCACTTCATGATAAATGCTTTCTATTGTACATCCAAATGTCTTCTCAAACACAGCGCAGGAAACTCCTTCCATCTTTCTAAGTCCCAGAAACATAAATTCTTCCATCTGTCCCTGTCGATCGATTTCTTCCTTTTCTTCTCCCTGTATCCATCTTTGATTATCCATAAGAGAAGAGGCGCCTCTTCCAATCCCCAAATACTCTGCCCTCTCCCAATATCCGAGATTATGCCGGCAGGCGTAACCCTTCTTCGCATAATTGGAGATCTCGTACCGCTCGTATCCGTATTGCGCCAGAATCTCTTTCGTCATCTGATACATCCTTCGCTCGTCTTCTTCTCCCGGAAGCTCCTCCTGATGCTGCCCCTGTCCGTAGCGCTCGTAAAAAGGGGTTCCTTCTTCAATGATCAGACTGTATGCTGAGATATGCTCCGGCTTTATCTCCGCAACAGTTCGCAATGTATGTTCATAGCTTTCCACTGTCTGACCGGGAATTGCTGACATGAGATCGATGTTTATATTATGAAATCCTGCTTCTCTTGCCAGCTTATAAGTGTCCAGAAATTCTTCAAATGTATGAATCCGTCCAAGCTTTTTCAATTCTTCATCCAGCGCCGACTGAAGTCCGATACTGAGCCGGTTGATTCCCACCTCTCGATACGTCCGAAGCTTCTCCTTATCTACTGTTCCCGGATTCATCTCAATCGTAATTTCCGCCTCGTCAGACAACTGAAATGTTTCTTTTATACTTTTAAAAATATCTTTTATCTGGACAGGTGTCAAAACAGACGGCGTTCCTCCACCCACAAAAATGCTTACAACAACATAAGCCTCTGCCAGATTCCGATAGGACCGGATATCTCTGCAAAGGCTCTCCACATAATCCTGCCGCTCCTGAAATTCGGAAGGAGCGGACAGGAAATCACAATATTTACATTTACTGATACAAAATGGTATATGAAGATATAATTCTAACGGTTTCATTTATTTATCATCCAACTTCAACACACTCATAAATGCTTTCTGCGGGATTTCTACATTTCCCACCTGGCGCATACGCTTCTTACCTTCTTTTTGCTTCTCTAACAGCTTTCTCTTACGGCTGATATCTCCTCCGTAACATTTTGCCAGCACATCTTTTCTCATTGCTTTTACAGTCTCTCTGGCAATGATCTTGCTGCCGATGGCTGCCTGAATCGGAATTTCGAAAAGCTGTCTTGGAATCTCTTCCTTGAGTTTCTCACACATCTTACGTCCGCGTTCATATGCTGTATCTGCATGCACAATAAAGGACAACGCATCCACTTCCTCCTTATTGATCAGAATATCCAGCTTCACAAGCTCTGACTGTACATATCCGTCCATCTCATAGTCAAAAGATGCATATCCCCGTGAACGTGACTTCAGCGCGTCAAAGAAATCATAGATAATTTCATTAAGCGGAAGATGATAACGAAGCACAGCACGCGTCTCCTCAATATATTCCATCCCTTCATAGACGCCTCTTCGCTCCTGGCAAAGATCCATGATCGCTCCGATAAATTCAGAAGTCACCATGATCTCCGCTTTTACCATTGGCTCTTCCATATACTCAATCTCAGAAAGATCCGGAAGATTCGACGGATTGGTAAGTTCAATCACCTCGCCATTTGTCTTGTGCACCTTGTAGATAACACCCGGCGCTGTTGTTACCAGATCAAGATTATATTCTCGCTCCAGACGTTCCTGAATAATTTCCAGATGAAGCAGACCTAAAAATCCACAGCGGAAACCAAAGCCAAGTGCTATCGACGTCTCCGGCTCAAATTGAAGAGATGCATCATTTAACTGAAGCTTCTCTAACGCATCCCGAAGATCCGGATATTTTGCCCCATCAGCCGGATACATACCGCAATAAACCATAGGATTCACTTTTTTGTAACCCGGGAGCGGCTCTGCACACGGACTCGCCGCATTCGTAATCGTATCACCTACGCGGGTATCTTTTACATTTTTTAAGCTGGCAGTAATATATCCAACCATTCCTGCTGAGAGCTCTTCACACGGAATAAACTGTCCGGCTCCAAAGTAGCCCACTTCCACAACTTCAGCTCTTGCTCCTGTCGCCATCATCAGGATCGGTGTGCCCTTCTTTACCGTTCCTTCTTTAATTCTGCAAAATACAATCACGCCTTTGTACGAATCATAGAGAGAATCAAAGATCAGCGCTTTCAGCGGCGCTGCCGCATCTCCTGTCGGCGCCGGAATCTTCTCCACGATCTGCTCTAACACATCCTCCACATTCAGTCCCGTCTTCGCTGAGATCTGCGGGGCATCCATTGCCTCAATGCCAATCACATCTTCAATCTCATTCATCACACGTTCCGGTTCCGCACTTGGAAGATCTACCTTATTGATTACCGGCATCACATCCAAGTCATGATCCAGTGCAAGATATACATTCGCAAGTGTCTGCGCTTCCACGCCCTGCGCAGCATCTACTACAAGAATAGCGCCGTCACAGGCTGCCAGACTCCGGGATACTTCATAGTTAAAATCCACGTGTCCCGGCGTATCGATCAAATTGAAAATATATTCTTCGCCGTCTTTTGCCTTGTATACAGTACGCACGGTCTGGGCTTTGATCGTAATCCCGCGCTCTCTTTCCAGTTCCATATTGTCCAATACCTGAGACTGCATCTCTCGGCTTGTCAGCAAACCGGTCATCTCAATGATCCGGTCCGCCAATGTTGATTTTCCATGGTCTATATGTGCAATAATGCAAAAATTTCTGATTTTATTCTGATCTATTCCTGCCACAATCGTCGCTCCTTATCTAATAACATACATAATTATTGTACCACAGGGGTGCTGTATTTTACAATGAAAACTTCTACCCCCATCACATCTCCAAGCCTTCCTGTCTTGACCAGTTCTTCTATCTCTGCGGACTCTTCCATGATCGCGCGAAGTTCACTGCTTTGAAAATTCCGGCACTGGCTCATATATTTTCCCGCCACAAAAGGATGCAGCCCCGCAGCCTTGGCAATCTGCGCTTTATCATTTCCCTGCTTTACCAGTTCTTTCACATGAAGCAGCAGCTTAAATTGACGGCTCAACAGATATAGAATACGCATCGGAGGCTCTTTTAACGCCAGAAGATCATAATAATACTCCAGCGCTTTCTTTTGCTGCTTTAAAGCTACCGCCTCGACCATGTCAAAGATCTTATTTGTAATCTGGGTCGTACAGATCTCGTCAATATCCTGCATAGTTACTTCTTCCCGTCCCATGGCATAAGAAAATAATTTTTCCATCTCTTTTTCCAGATTTTCCATATCCGTTCCTGTCTTGGACACCAGATATCGAGCTGTAGATTCCTTGATCTTCATTCCTTCTTTTTTCACACTTCCGGCGATCCAATAGAGAAGCGTTTTTTCATCCTGCCTTGACAGCTCCACGATCCGGCCTTTTTCCTTCACCGCCTTATACATTTTCCCCCGCTTATCTACCTCTGACTCCACAAAAAGAAAGTATGCAGTTTCCGGAAGATTTTTCAGATAATCCGCAAGCTCCGGTGCCGCGTTTTTAAAGAAACCGGAGTTCTCGATCACGATCAGTCTTCGCTCTGCGAAAAAAGGCATCGTCTCTGCCAGATCGATCACTTCTGCCACATGGATTCCTTTTCCCTCGTAATAAGTATAATTTACGGTGTCATCTTCCGAAATCATTGCCCTTGTAAGCTTCTGTTTATATTGTTTTTTCAGATACGCCTCTTCCCCATAGAGAAGATAAATCTGTTTAAATACACCTGTTTTAATATCTTCATTCAGACTCTTCATATTTTTATCCCCGTCTCGATCTTCTTCCAAAAAGTATAGCGAATTTCCTCCTGTAATTCAACTATTTAAAACCAGAAATCGTAAACTCTCCCTCGGATACAACGATCGTCACCGCTCCTTCTTCCTGTGTGGAATACACAATTGTCCCCGCGTCCTTTAATCGCTCCAACGTCTCCTTGTGAGGATGCCCGTAAGAATTATTTTTCCCGGCTGATATAAAAGCATATTTGGGAGCAGCTGTTTTCAAAAACTCTTCCGTCGTAGAATTTCCGGACCCGTGATGAGCGGTCTTTAACACATCCCACACACATTCAGAATACTCTCCCTGCAAGTGGTCAACGAGGCGCTTCTCTCCCTCGCCTTCCACATCTCCGGTAAATAACATGTCAAAATCTCCATATCGAAGAGCAAGCACTAACGAAGCACTGTTCCCGGTCTCTTCCATCTCTCCTTTCCCCGGCTGTATGCAGGTAAGAGACAGCTTCCCTTCCGTCAGATATTGTCCCTTTTCCATTGTAAAAACAGGAATTCCTTCTTCTGCCGCCAGCTCTGCCAGCTCCTTCAGCGCATCATCCCATACGGTCTGCGTCGGAAGAACAAGCCTCTTAATTGTTACCCCTGTCTTTTGCCTTTGCACCATCTCCTTGATTCCGCTAATATGATCCTGATCTCCATGAGAGACAAAGACATAATCAAGACTCCCGATTCCCTGAGATAAAAGATAGGGTTCTATCCGGTATTCTCCCACCTTCTTCACATCACTGCTTCCGCCGTCCATGAAATAGGTCTTCCCTTCCGGACCTCGTATCACAAGCCCGTCTCCCTGTCCCACGTCCAGCATTGTAATTGTGATTTTATCTTTTACTTGTATTGTAAATAATAGAATTGTCATCCCTGTACTCACAAGCAAAACCGAAAGAAAGAGCCTCCTCTTTCTGCTTCGTTTCTCCCCTTTATTTTCCTCCTTCTTTCTCAGCAATAATACCGCTGCGAGCAGAAAAACATAATAGAGCAGAATCTTCCATATATCCGGCTGCCCTGTGACCACCCTTGCAAAAGGAAGACGAAGCGTCGCTTCACAGCTCTGCTCATACACCCGGAAAATCATTCGACAACACAAAAAGATTGCTTCTCCTGCATGTTCCCAAAACAGACTAATCATCGTTCCTATAAGTCCCGCTGCCATCAGTACCGACAACAGCGGAATTACAAGCAGATTCAGGAAAACTCCATAAATCGGAAATTCATAAAACGAATACATCAAAATCGGAAGAAGGAAAAGATTCACACTGACACTCGCCCAAAGGCTTTGTGCCGGTAAATTTTTGAATATCGGAAGAACGAAAATAATTGCTATCAAAGCTCCAAACGAGAGCCAGAAGCCACTATCGTACAGAGAAAGCGGGCGCCACAAGCAGACGATCACCGCAGCCGCCGCAAGCGCTGTCGGACTGTCATAATGTCTGCCCAAAAGATCTGCTCCTATGCGGAACAAAAACATCACCATTGCCCGAAACGCCGAAACCGTCATCCCGATCATCAAAATATAAGCAGACAAAAATAATATGCCCGCAAGTCCTCCCACGGTATACGAGCCCGTGATTCTTCGCAGGAGATGATAGACTCCCACACCAAGGAACGACAGATGAAGCCCCGAAACAGCCAACACGTGAGCAATCCCGTTTACCTGATACAGTTCCCTGATTTCTCGGTCCATCCCCTGTTTTTCTCCCAGGAGAATTGCCGCCAGAGCCCCGCCGTCTTCCTCTCCTGCCGCGTCAATAAGAATCCGTTTCCACTTCTGTCTCAGCTCATACAATCCCTGTTTCAAGGGATTGCTTTCTCTATCTGTCACGCGCAGAGCTTCTGCCCACAGGAAGGCTCCTATCTTCTGTTTTTCATAATAAAATTTCTGATCAAAATTCCCCGGATTCCGCGCTTCCTCAAAAAGAGAAAGCTCTCCTTTGACGTTTACTTTATTTCCTATTTGAACCGGTTGTTTTGCATCATCATATACAAGGATTCTGGATGGTTTTTTTGATAAAATAAGATATAGAATTTGATAAGATTCTCTGACTTCAATTTGATATACCTGACCGGTAATCTGAACTTCTTTTCCTGCCTGCTTTTTCATTTCAGGAGGCACAAGCTCTCGAAAGAACCGACTGCCTCCTGCCGTCATTCCTATGGAAAAAATCAGAAATACCATCAGGCACACACTGCATAATGGTCTGTTTCTCAATCTTTTTTCTCCACATAATCATAGTCTGCCGCAAAAGGCTGACTTAAATCTACACTGCTTTGATACGTAACCTTCGTCTCTCCGTTGACCAGAATCTGAACCTGACCTGTTGCACAATTCTCTACGATTGAATTCACCAATGCATAAATGGTCACATACGGGTCAACTTTATAATCTGTATTCAAAAATTCTTCATTAAAATTCACATAACAGATTCCGTCTTTCACTGACACGCTCCGCACTTCTGTATTCGGAGAAATCACCGGAAAGTTTCCGTCCTTTCCCGGACCTTTCAGTATTTTTTCCACGATTACTTTTTCTCTCGACGTATTGCTGTTATACCGTACTTTCACCGTTTCCGAGCCAAGTCTGTCTCCATTAGCGTTCGAAAAATAAAGCCGAAACTTTTCAACCTGATAAGAGTGAAGCGAAGATCCTGTATTTTCCACAAAGTCCTCGGCATTCATAGCTCCCAATTCACGACCGTTCTGATCCTTCAAAGGCTCATCTTCTATGAAAAACCTCACATCATCCACACCGTCGATCTGTGTCAACGTCTGCACGACTGCCGCCCTAAGCAACAATTCCCTCTCTCCGCTAAGCTTCTCATACCCATCGTCAAAGTACAATTTCACACACTCATCGGACAGCTCCCATTTTTCCAGCTTTGCCTCTTCTGCAAAAGCGCTTTGGTATTCCGTTGTATCCTCCACTCGGCGCATGGCTTTGAGTACATTTCGAACCTGTTCCTCTGCGGATGTTCCTTTCAATGGAATCTCCTCTTTTACAAGCCCCGTTCCCTCTACATTGACATAGTAGATACCCGGTTCCCCTTGTGCCGGCTTCCTGTCTTTTCCGCAGGCTGTTAAAAAGAGGACGCACACAAGGAATAGGGCTATCATATCTCTACTCTTCTTCATATCATTCTTCCTTCTTTCTACGCCACATAGTTCAGTGGAATCCGCATAGTAAATGTTGTTCCTTCCCCCGGCTGACTGAACACTTTGATCGCGCCCCGATGCATTACAACTGCACTTCTTGCTATGGCAAGCCCAAGCCCTGTGCCGCCGATTTCTCTGGAGTGAGATTTATCCACGCGATAAAAACGTTCAAAAATATGTTCCACTTCATCCTCTGCAATTCCGATTCCTGAATCCGCCACTTCGATATAGAAAAATTTGTGATCTGCATTCAAGGATACATGCACCCATCCATTTTCTTTATTGTATTTAATCGCATTTTCCACAAGATTACTAAGCGCCAGCGAAAATTTTGTTTCATCTACCTCTGCTGTCACCGGACGGAAGCTCTCATAGACGACCTCAATATTATTGGCTGCTGCGATTGGACGCAGACGTTTCAAAATCTTCTCCACAAGCTCATTCATATTCTCTGACCGGATATTCATGGTGTTCGCTGTCTTGTCCATTTTCACAAGCGATAACAAATCATTAATGATCTTAGCTTCCCTCTCGATTTCCTCGGACAGGTCTTCCATAAATTCCTTATACAATTCCACCGGCACATCATCCTGTAAAAGGAGCGAATCCGCCAAAACCTTCATAGATGTGATCGGAGTTTTTAATTCATGCGACACATTTGATACAAATTCCTGTCTGGAATCATCCAGTATTTTCAGTCTTCCGAGCATTTTGTTAAAGGCTTCTGATAAAAGCCTTGTCTCTGTATAGCTGTTTTCATGAAGGTAATCGGCATTATACCCTTCCGTCACAGCAGCTATCGAATGAGTGATTCGTCCAAATGGCTTCACCATTACAAATCCAAGGAACAACGCTGTGATTATCGTCACAAGTCCCATTGCCATTCCCAGAATGTCCGCTTTGTTCTCCAGAATCTGCCGTCCTTCTACGATGGAATCTGTGGAAATGCTTACAAGGATCACTCCGGATACCTCATCGGAATCCATTGCCATAATCGGTGATGCCACCTCAATATAGCGATTTTCGGCATCATAACGACTGGTGCTGTTCCCATTTTTGCACCGAATCACATCTTCCGACACGATTGTCTTTCCTTTATCCATATCATATGTATCTTCTACAATGCGGTATTCACTGTCGATGACCATTACCCGTCCGCTGTAGATATTGGACAATTGGGTAAGTTCGCCCTTGATTACTTCAGATGTAATCCCGTCTGAATAGTCTAATGTTCTCAGCTGATTACAAAGAATAGTGCACTGATTCTGTATCTCTGCCGTCTGCACTTCCACGGCTCTTTTTTCATAACTATTAAGAATCACCGCTCTCATCAGTGCGCCCGAACAAAATCCCACGACAATGACAAGCAGCGCGATCCGAAAACGGAGACTCTTTAACATATCTGCTTTGATATACTTACTAACCTTTGAAATAATAACCCACTCCCCACTTCGTGTATACATACTTCGGATCACTTGGATTGGTTTCAATCTTTTCACGAAGTCTTCGAATATGTACATCCACGGTTCTGGCATCTCCCGGATACTCGTATCCCCATACAATATTCAGAAGATTCTCTCTGCTGTATACTTTCCCCGGATTCATGGCAAGAAGCTCCAAAAGATCGAACTCCTTAGCTGTGAGGTTCACTTCTTTTCCGCTGATCACTACCCGTCTGCTCTCACAGTCAATTCTCATGTCACCTTTTGTCACTACTTTATCATTCGTTTCTTCCTGACTCTTTCTGCTCATTCGTCTCATGATCGCTTTGATTCTTGCTTTCACCTCAAGAATGTTAAATGGTTTGGTAATATAGTCGTCTGCGCCGTATTCCAGTCCGAGGATCTTATCCATATCATCCCCTTTTGCTGTCAGCATAATAACCGGCACATCGGAAAACTCCCGAATCTGCTGACACACTTGAAAGCCATCGCATTTTGGAAGCATCACATCCAGCAGGATCATATCATAAGAATTCTCTCTGGCAAGCTTCAGCGCTTCCTCCCCATCATAAGCACAGTCCACTTTCATGCCGTCCTGTTCCAGACTGAACCGGATTCCTTTCACGATCAACTTTTCATCATCGACAACCAATACCCTTTTTCCTTCCATACTGCGACCCCCTCATGAAACTTTAATCTGATCTTTGATCTTGTCAAATATACCGTCTTTGATTCCTTCTACTTCTTTTAATTCTTCTGCCGAACGGAATCCACCCTTCTTCTTGCGGTACTCAAGAATGGCATCTGCTCTTGACTCGCCGATGCCGTTCAGCGTCATCAATTCTTCTTTCGACGCCTTATTAAGATCTACTCTTGCGTCCTCCTGCTCTCCCTCCGGCAAAGGGACAGCCGACGCCTGTACTTCTTCTCTGGACGGGACATATATTTTCTGACCGTCCTTTAGGCTCTCTGCCTGATTCAAATAAGTATCTGCTGCAGCCTCTGTCATACCTCCCGCAGCCTGCACCGCCTCATAGAGACGGCTTGTGTTCTTCAGTTCGTAAACTCCCGGCTCAACGACCTGCCCGCATACATACACGCAGATCTTCCCGCCTTCTGCTCCACCCTCTTCATTTTGCTTTTCTTTCTGCTCTTTTTGCGGTTCTTTCGAATCTTCCTCTATCGTCTGAACCTCGGCAAGCGTTTCCCGCTCTTCCTTCTTAGAACATCCATAACAAAGAGTGAAACAAAACATTATGATACACAATTTGATCCATTTTCCTCGCATAAATCTTCTCCTTTACAGCTGTCGAGACTGTAAATACCCCCTCTTTATGCAAGTTATATTTATTCTACTATTTCCATTGAAAAATTGCAACTCCAATCAGGGCAATCACCATACCAATTACTTTTCTCCATTCCAGCGCAGCTTTCTCTACCCCAAACAGACCGAACAATTCAATCAGATATGCGATAATAAGCTGAGAAAACACAATCAGAAGAGCTGCCTTTGCAGGACCTAGCTGTTCCATGCTTTTAATGACCGTCCACGTGATTCCCGCTCCGATCACACCGCCTAAAAGAAGGTATTTGGGCTCTACTTTGGCAATTGCCGATACAGAATCTCTCCCTGTCACAAGCCATGCTCCTGCACATACCAAAAAAGCGGTAAGCTGCACCCAGCCATTACTCACCCACATTCCGGCAGTTTTGGTCACCTGTGTATTAAATACCCCCTGTACACTCATCAGCGCTCCTGAAAGGATCGCAATCAAAAAACCAATCATCGTAATCTATACCTCCACATTTTTACTATCAGTATATCCAGATGACTGGTTTTTCATTATAAGACTTTTCTCAATTTTTCAATCATTTCGTCCACATGCTCTTTTTCGATCACCAGAGGCGGTACCAGACGGATCACGTCGCTTCGGGCATTGATGATAAGAAGCCCTTCTTCCATCGCCTTTTTCACCACTTCTCCCACCGGTCCACTTAGCTTGATTCCCCGGATGAGTCCCAGACCTCTTTGTTCTACCACACAGTCATAGTCTTCCACCAGCTTTTTCAGCTGTTCCTCCAGGTAGTCACCAACTTCTTTTACGTGCGCTGCCAGCTTCTGCTTTTCATAGATCTCCAGCGTTTTGGCAACCGCCGCACAGGCAAGAGGATTCCCTCCATATGTCGTTCCGTGATCTCCCGGCTTCAAAGATGCTTCCGCCACAGCTTTGGTCATGGCAAATGCGCCCACCGGCACTCCGCTTCCAATTGCCTTTGCCATCGTCATAATATCCGGTTTTGTTCCATATAGCTGCCATGCAAACATTTCTCCCGTCCTTGCCATGCCGCACTGGATCTCATCACAGATCATCAAAATACCTTCTTCATCACAAAGCTTGCGGATTCCGGTCATAAATTCTTTTGTCGCGGTATTGATTCCGCCTTCTCCCTGAACAGGCTCCACAATGATTCCACAGGTTTTTTCATTTACGAGCTTCTTCACACTTTCCAGATTGTTAAATTCAGCAAAGGATACGCCCGGAATCAACGGTTCGAACGGCTCTCTGTAAGCCGGATGCTCTGTTACCGACAACGCTCCCATTGTTCTTCCATGAAAAGAATCTTTCATTGCAATGAATTCAAACCTTCCGCTCTTTTTCTGCCATGCGTATTTTCTCGCTGCCTTTAAAGCGCCTTCGTTTGCCTCTGCCCCACTGTTCGTGAAAAATATCCGGTCCATCCCGCTTGCTCTGCGAAGCGCCTCTGCCGCCTTTCCGCAAGTGGTATTGTAATATAGGTTCGAAGAGTGAAGCAGGTTGTCAATCTGTTCCTTCAACGCATTTTTCAGCTCTGCATTCCCATAGCCGAGACCTGACACTGCAATTCCCGCCATAAAATCCAGATATTTCTTTCCGTCTGTATCGTATAAATACACACCGTCTCCCCGGTCCAAGGTAATCGGGAAACGATTGTAAGTATGAAGGAGATTTTCCTCCGTCATTTTCATATATTCATTCATGCTATTCCTCTCCTCGATAATAAGTCGGCTCACCATCATTTAAAATCGCGGTACCGATTCCTTTATTTGTAAATATTTCAAGCAGCAGGCAATGCGGAATCCTTCCGTCTAAAATGTGGACTCTTGATACGCCATGTTCGATAGCCTCCACGCAATTATAAAGTTTCGGAAGCATGCCTCCGCCAATATAGCCTTCATCCATAAGCGCTCTTGCTTCTGACACCTTCAATTCTGAAATCAAAGTTTCCGGATCTTTTGGGTCTTTATATACTCCTTCAATATCTGTCAAAAATGCAAGCTTTTCCGCTCTCATTGCCCGGGCAATCGCACAGGCAGCATCATCGGCATTAATATTGTAAGTATTGTAGTCATCATCCAGCCCGATCGGCGCAATAACCGGAAGAAAATCTTTTTCGAGAAGATCATATAAGATACGCGCATTGACCTCTTTGACATCTCCGACATATCCGATATCTTCTCCGTCGGCAAATTTCTTTTTCACAGACAGAAGCTTTCCATCCTTGCCGCTTAAGCCAATGGCACGCACCCCAAGGCTTTCTACAAGCTGTACAAGGTTTTTATTCACTTTACCAAGCACCATCTCCGCCAGCTCCATTGTCTCTTCATCCGTCACACGCAGTCCGTTTATAAATTGGGGCTTCATGCCTACTTTACTCACCCATTTGCTGATTTCTTTTCCTCCGCCGTGTACAATGATCGGCTTAAAACCTACCAGCTTAAGCAATGTCACATCCTGAATCACATGTTCCTTCAAAGTGTCGTCTACCATTGCGCTTCCGCCGTACTTTACTACGATCACTTTCCGGTTAAAACGCTGGATATAAGGGAGCGCCTCGATCAACACCTCCGCCTTATCCAAATATTTCTGCATCTGTTTATCCATCTATATCGCCGCCTTTTTGTGAATTTTCGTAATTTTTTTATATCTTTTTATATTTTTTTATTTCTTTAGCTTCTGTAATCCGCATTGATTTCTATATATCCATGGGTCAGATCACATCCCCATGCCGTCGCTGTTTTTTCACCCATTTTCACATCTGCAATGGCAGTCACTTCCGATTCTGACAAAATCTTCGTTGCTTCTGCTTCACTGTAATCTATCGCTGTTCCATTTTCAACGATTTGAATCTTGCCTGCCTTGCTCTCAAAGAAGAGATCGACCTTCTCCGGATCAAACCGTGCACCTGAATAACCCATTGCACACAGAATTCTTCCCCAGTTCGCATCGTGTCCTGCAATCGCTGTCTTGGTAAGATTGGAACACACAATCGCTTTCGCCAGTGTCTTTGCCTGTTCTTCACTTGCACATCCTACCGCTTTCACCTCAAAAAGAGCAGTCGCGCCCTCTCCGTCACCTGCGATTTTTTTTGCAAGATACTCGTTGATCTCATGAAGCGCCTCGACAAATTTGTTATAATCCTCACTTCCATATATAATTTCCTCATTTTCCGCAAGACCATTCGCCAGAAGGAGAACGGTGTCGTTAGTGGATGTATCACCGTCTACGGAAATCATATTGTACGTGTTCTGCACATCCTCGCTCAAAACCTTTTGCAGTGTTTCCTTTGAAATAACTGCATCCGTCGTAATAAACGCAAGCATCGTACACATATTAGGATGAATCATGCCGGAGCCTTTTGCCATTCCTCCTATGGTGACTGTCTTACCGCCCGCTTCAATCTCTATCGCAAGCTCTTTTTCGCATGTATCGGTTGTCATAATTGCCTTTGCCGCTTCATTTCCGCTTTCTATAGAATCATTTTTCTTTCCCGCAAGCACTTCTACTCCGGCAATCAGCTTATCCATCGGCATCTGCTTTCCAATCACTCCTGTAGAGCCAAGAAGCACTCCGTCTTTCGATATCCCGAGCATTTCTGCTGCCGCTTTTGCCGTATCTTCACAGTAACCAAAGCCTTCTGCTCCGGTACATGCATTTGCAATGCCGGAATTTACAATCACTGCCTGCACACCGGCACCTGACGCAACAACCTGCTGATCCCATTTTACAGGAGCGGCTTTTACCACATTGGTCGTAAATGTTCCTGCTGCCACACAAGGCACCTTGCTGTAGATCATTGCCATATCTGTGCGATCCTTGTATTTGATTCCTGCTGCCGTTGCTGCTGCCTCATATCCTTTTGCTGCGGTTACTCCACCTTTTATCTTCTTCATATTCCATCCATCCTTTCTTCTTTCTCATTTCTATCTACTGTTTTCTTACTGAATAAACGCTGTAATATTTTTCTCATTTAACGTAAAGTCGTAATAATTAAGGTCTTCCCTCTTCGTCCATGCAATTTCTTTCCAAAATGCATTGCCGATATCGTTCTTTGTAAATGCGATCAGTGAAACTTTATTGATCTCTTCTTTTTTTAGCGCCTCCATGGCAAATGCCACCATGGATTTACCAATGCCTCTCATTCGGTAGTCCTTGTGAACGCAGACGTGATATAAGCATCCTCTTCTGCCATCATGACCACATAAGATCGCGCCTACAACTTTCCCGTCTTCTTCTGCCACTACACTGGTTGTCGGATTACGCTTTAAAAAACGGGCAACGCCTTCTCTTGAATCATCCATACTTCTGATTCCAAATCCTTTGATACTGTTCCAAAGCTCTTTGACCTGATCATAGTCTTCTATTGTCATTACTCTTACCATCTAACCACTCCTTTTATTACGGGAACATCGGAACAAGGTTAAGTCCTTCATTTTCCGGCAGACCGAACATAAGATTCATATTCTGTACTGCCTGCCCCGCTGCACCTTTTACCAGATTATCGATGGCGCCCATCAGGATAATCCTGTTTGTTCTCGGATCAATCTTAAAATTTATGTCTACATAATTGCTGCCTTCCACCCATTTCGTTTCCGGGCATACACCTTCCGGCAAAAGACGGATGAACTGTTCTTTGTCATAATATTTTTCGTAAATTGCTTTTATATCCTCGTATGTAACTTCTTTCTTAAGAGATGCATATTCTGTCACCAGAATCCCCCGGTTCATCGGCACAAGATGCGGTGTAAAGTTAAGCACCACCTGCTCTCCTGAAGCATAGCCAAGCTGTTCCTCAATCTCCGGTGTATGTCTGTGGCTTGCAACTCCGTAAGCCTTTATATTTTCATTAACCTCACAGTACAGATTCGGAAGCTTCGCCCCTCTTCCCGCTCCGGATGTCCCGGACTTGGCATCAATGATCAAGGTATTCATATCAATAACCCCCTCTTTTGCCAGCGGATATGCTGTCAATATGGAGCAGGTTGTATAACAGCCCGGATTTGCCACAAGTCTCGCTTTTTTCACATCTTCCCGGTTGATCTCACACAGACCATATACCGCTTCCTCAATAAACTGGGGACTTTGATGAACGATCCCATACCATTTTTCATAAGTTTTTACATCCTTGATTCGGTAATCCGCGCTCAAATCAATGATCTTCGTCTTCTTAAGAATCTCTTCCGTCATCACTGACGCACAGAAGCCCTGCGGCGTAGCAGTAAAGATCACATCCGCCTCTTCTGCCAATTGCTCCATATGATCATCCATACATTTAGCATCCACGATCCGAAACATATTTCTATAAATATCCGCATAGTTCTGATCCACATAACTTCTGGAACCATACCAGACAATCTCCACATCTCTATGATTCATCAAAATTCTAACAAGCTCCGCTCCGGCATAGCCGGTGGCTCCAATAATCCCTGCTTTAATCATAATTACCTCCTTGGGACGTAGCATTTTTGCACTTTGCTACGTCCCAAACTGCATTTTGCCCTGTCCTTTTTGAAAAGTTTTGCATAATTATACTTCTTTATTGTATATTATGCAAGTGTTTTTTATTGATTATTTTTAAGATATTCTGCGATTCTTTTTTATATTAGAAAAAAGACAATCAACCTCTCATTTGAAATCAACTGTCTTTTCTGTGTTCTATTCGGTTTTTATGTGTTAAATGGGTATCTTTGAGTTAACACTCTGTTAAAGGCAGATTTGTTTTGTTCGGCTTTTCTTTGGCTCTTTTGCTATGTTTTGATATCGGTAGATGCTAAATAGTAATCCGAGCAATATTCCGGTCACAACAGCGCTGCTTCCTCCTGTGCTTAAGAATGGGCAGTACCCATCTCCGTATGGCTGCAGTCCCAGATTGCCGAGAAGATAGATCACCAGCCGTCCTACAAGCACTACCGTGCATCCTAAGCCCATGATTCTGCCCGCTTGGTTTCTCTGACGAAGTGTATGCTTCAGCAGATAGAATAGCAAAACTGCAATTAAGCTAATAAACAGAACCGCTATCAAAATTCCGCAAAATGAAAGGATATAGGTAAATAAAAAGTCTCTGTCCCCATACATTTCCAGTCCTTTCATTGCCTGTGCCGAGCTTCCGACCATATGGCTGTTCGCTGCCGCTGACCTAAGAGGCTCCATTACCGCTGATATTTCTTCCCCATAAGGCGGAAGAAGCATTTGCAGCCGCTCCTTCTGATACACTGCCCCAAACTTCCAAACCATACCGGCATACAATATCGGAAGAATCAAAACGGCTGATACTGTTCCAAAATATACTCTTTTTTTCTTTACACGGAACCAGTCACAGGAGACTGCATAAAGAAATATGACCATCGAAAATACACATAACAGCAAAGCAAGCATTAAGCTGTTAGCATAAAACGCTACCACAACCGCCGGAAGCATCCATACAATTGCCTTCCAGATTACTTCATATCCTTGTCCGCGGTAACGGTACAGAATCGCTCCATACAACGGAAGGAACAGATATACTAATACCCTTACGTTCAGGATCATCATTCCGCCAACGCTGATCCATCCAACACTTCCATTGACAACCGTCCCACCAAACCAGATACCTGCCATCAAAATAAGAAACAGTCCGACGGTAAGTTCTCTTGCCTTTTCTCCGATTCTACTGTAATCCACGTAACAAACTCCAATCATAACTACAAATGCAAGCACATAATATACCCATGAATTTGCAATATAGATCCCCAAGCCGCTCCGATCATACAATAGGTATCGAAAAATCATTCCTGCCAGATAAAGTGCTCCGGTAAGCAAGATCAATCTCCACGCCATCTTTGGTCGGTGAATGCGGTCCATATCAACACCGACTGCCACCGGATCTCCCATCTCCATAACTGCCGCTGCCTCGGCTTCTTTTTCTGTCATCCCGGACGCTAAAAAATCCTTCTTCTGATCTTCCATATGGTCTTCCAGTTCTTTTTCAATCATAGGAAGCGCTTTTTTATAACGAATCTGCTCTGCCAGAATCTCCAAATATTCCTTCTTATCCATAGCATACACCTCCAAGTACTCTTCCCACTGCCTGTGAATATTCTTCCCACTCTTCTTTTTTCACCTGAAGCTGTTTTTTCCCCGCCTTAGTAAGTGTATAGTATTTTCTCGTCTTCCCTCCAATCTCTTCCTCATATGTTTCCACATATCCCTGCTCCTCTAATTTATGAAGAATTGGATATAGTGTCCCCGCCTTCAATGAGAAGACATTCATAGAACGTTCTCGAAGCTTTTCGATCATTTCATAACCATACATATCTTTTTCCTCCAGAAGCTTCATAAGAAGCATGGAGTTACTTCCTGACAACAAACTTTTATCAACAGCCATTTTTATTCTCTCCTTTCATTCTTTCCGTCACATCGTCCTTATTCTTGATTTTTAATATATAGAACATCTACACATGTTCTTATCTTTATAATACATAGAACATCTATATATGTCAAGACAACATTTCCGAAATGATCTCATTTTAACACTGCACTATATTTGATTCATTTTATACATATGTTTTGTATATTTTGAATAATTTCATGTTTTTTTCATTTTTCTATTGCATATTTATAAATATTGGTGTATATTAATTCTTGCGATCAAGAATTGCATATTTATACAGGCAAAACAATTTACAGTTTAGGAGGTTTTACATATGAAAGAGAAAGTTGTATTAGCGTATTCCGGAGGACTTGACACTACAGCCATTATCCCTTGGCTCAAAGAAAATTTTGACTATGAAGTTATCTGCTGCTGTGTAGACTGCGGACAGGAAGAAGAATTAGACGGTTTGGAAGAACGTGCAAAATTATCCGGCGCTTCCAAATTATATATTGAAGATATCGTAGACGATTTCTGCGACAATTACATTGTACCTTGCGTACAGGCACATGCCATTTATGAAAATAAATATTTACTCGGCACTTCTATGGCACGTCCTGCAATTGCAAAACGTCTTGTGGAAATCGCAAGAAAGGAAGGAGCTACTGCAATCTGTCACGGAGCTACCGGAAAAGGAAACGATCAGATCCGTTTCGAGCTCGGTATTAAGGCTCTGGCTCCTGATATCAAGATTATCGCGCCTTGGCGTATGACAGACGTATGGACCATGAATTCTCGTGAGGAAGAGATTGAATATTGTAAAGCACACGGTATTGATCTCCCATTTGACGCAAGCCACAGTTACAGCCGTGACCGTAACTTATGGCACATCAGCCACGAGGGTCTGGAACTGGAAGATCCTGCATGCGAACCAAACTATGACGACTTACTGGTACTTGGCGTATCTCCTGAGAAAGCTCCGGATGAAGCAGAGTATGTAACAATGACTTTTGAAAAAGGTGTTCCTAAGAGCATCAACGGAGAAGAAATGAAAGTTTCTGATATTATCCACAAACTGAACGAGCTTGGTGGAAAGCACGGCGTCGGAATCTGCGACATTGTAGAAAACCGTGTTGTGGGCATGAAATCCCGCGGAGTCTATGAGACACCTGGCGGAACCATCCTCTATGAAGCACATCAGCAGTTAGAAGAACTCGTTCTCGACCGTGCTACTTATGAAGTAAAAGAAGAAATGGGCAACAAACTGTCTCAGGTTGTATATGAAGGTAAATGGTTCACACCACTTCGCGAAGCAATTCAGGCATTTATCGAGAGCACACAGGAATATGTGACAGGCGAAGTAAAATTCAAGCTTTACAAAGGAAATATCATCAAAGCCGGAACAACTTCTCCATACTCTCTGTACAGCGAATCTCTGGCAAGCTTTACAACCGGCGATCTCTATGATCACCACGATGCAGACGGATTTATCAATCTGTTCGGTCTGCCGCTTAAGGTTCGCGCTATGAAAATGGCTGAAGTCGAAGGCAAATAATAGTATACTATGAATATCCTTATATAAAAAAGGGGCATATCAGAAATCACATAGTGAAAACTGATATGCTCCTTTGCTTCATTTTAAACGCAATATTACTCGTCTTTACTTCCTCTTACCAATCCTGCCGATTCCGACGAAAACCGCACCGATAACAATATAGAAATCCGCAAGATTCGCTGTTAAACTGGAAAGGAATTTATTTTTGCTCTGAAAACCAATATAATCAATCACCTTTTTCCTTACCAGACGATCGTAAATATTGCTGGCTGCTCCTGCTGTGAGAAAGATCATTCCTGTTTTCTCCAACCATTTCCCTTTCTTTAGGAACAACAAGAAATCATAGAACAAAATCACCACGCCTGTGACGGCAGAAGCCCCCTGCACAATTCCGGGATATTTCTCCAAGGTACTTAACAAAAAGCCACGGTTATATACTTTGCGAAGCACAATTCCCGGAACAATACACTTTCGTTCTTCCCGTCTGTCAAATGTATCTTCGATATACTGCTTTATCCCCATATCAATACAGAGAAGAATCGCAAACATACCGACAAAACCGGCAACCATTACAAAACTCCCTTAATTCGCTCGATCTCTTCTTCCAGTCTTCCAGTCTCTCTGTCACGCTTTTCAATCGCTTCACACATTGCCACATAGTCAAGATCTGAGATCTCACCGTCTTTAAACTTCTCATAAACCATACGCCCGATATCAATGAAATCCCTGTCATTCGCCCGCTGAAGTCCTCGGATATTACTCTTTAACTTCTGAATCTCTATCGTATCTTCTGTCTTCTTCCCGATGTCACTTGCCACATCTGATATTTTCTTTCCAAGTTCTTCAAAAAAATCTGCCATTACTTTTGTCTCCTTTTCTCTATTTTCTTACAGCTGGCGCAAAGTATCCAGTGAACGATACAGATCCATCGTCCCATATCCCCACTCCTCATTGGGATACTCAGCCTGCGGCTGCCGGTTCGCACCCAGCACAATGATCGTTCTGATCTGGCTTGCGCTCACCCCTCTCGCCCCCGGCTGCTGCATGATCCACTCCAGAAGCAACGCCACTGCTCCGGCAGTGATTCCTGTCGCTGCACTGGAACTGCTCCTTGTCACAAAATTCTTCTGAATACCGGCTCCGGTGATATTCACTCCCGGCGCTGCAAAATCCGGCTTAATAATTCCATCTCTAGTATACCCTCTCCCCGAATTAATATCAACCGCATTATCGTCACTATTATAATATGCCACTGTCATCGCATGCCTGCTTGTTCCGGGCTCTGTAAGCGTGTTATCCGGATTCGCTTCGAGGAAATACACTTCCCCGCTTAAGAACTCTTCCATGGGAAGCCACATGTGATACTCGCCCTCCGACATCTGTATCGGTTCCACATTGATTCTCCATATTCCCGGCGCCGGATTGCGAAACCGCATAAAAATAAGCTGTGAATCGTTATTCTCAAGAAACAGGCGATATTCTACATCTACTTCTGTCCGTTCAAAGGTAAATACGAAGTGATAGCGATATCCCTGTCTTAACGATACTTGTCTTGTACGCTCCCCGGAAGGGGATGTGATAGAAAGCGTCACGACATTCGGAAGCGCCGACCAAAGCTCTGTCACAAAACCAGTGACCCCATTCCCCACCCGGATTTCTGCCGAAGATGTGCTGTTTCTGTCTGCAAAGCGGTGATAATAATGATGCCTTTTTGCCGCTTCATTTCCCGTTCCGATCACGACACTGCGATTTAACACGCGGGAATAAAAGTCCAAGATCAGCGATAGGGGTGTCGTCCCGTTATGCCCTCCGAAATTAGTTCCCAGGGCAATACAGATTACAAGCGGCATCTTCCTATGCTGCGCCAAATGATTCAAATATTTAAGCCCCAACATAATATCATTTTCCTGATAACAAAGCGCATCTTCCCGAATTGCGTAAAAATCCTTCAGATACTTCTTTGCCTCTTTCAGTTTTACTACTGCAATGGATGCCGCCGGAGCCGCCCCAAGAAATTGCTGCTCCAGATCTGCACCTCCCGCCGCCACACTGGCAAGAAATGTCCCATGCCCATGTAGATCCTCACTGGGTACAATGTCGAGGGGATTTTCTGCACGAAGCGCCCGGTTGATTTCCTCTTCCGTGTAGGCGCTTCCATATTCCAATCCTTCCGGCGGCGTCCCTGTCTGTATCGTCTGATCCCAGATACCGACAATTCTCGTTTTCCCTTCTGAGTCAAAGAAAATGGGATTGATGTAGTTAATTCCTGTATCTACGAAGCCGATCATCACATTTTCCCCCAGTAATTTTAACGTCGGATAATTCTGTACCGCCGTTATCCCGGCATCTTCCAGTGCTTCCATATCAAGGAGACTGTAACAATCCGGTATGGAATTGTACCAATAGCGCTCCAGCGTAAGTGGCTCCAGATCCAAGCGGTTGACATACGCCGCATAAAAATCAAAATCCATCTCCTGCATACACATATCTCCGCTATCAACACCAAGCACTTCCTGACTTCTATTCGGTGGAAAGATAAAGTCCCAATAATCCTCTGACGAAATCTTCTCTTTACAGCTTATCTGACTTGCCTGAAATTCTTTCATATAAAAAAACTGCCTCATATACTTTTGCTTTAAGTATATGAAGCAGTTCGCTATCCATGCAGATGTTTATTTAACAATCTCTCAATGATCTCTACCGATTCTTCAATTCCATAGCTTGCACTGTTAAAACAGATGTCATAGTTTTCAGCTGCGCCCCATTTCAATCCGGTATAATTATGAAAATATTTTGCATGTTTTTTATCATATTTTTTTAACTGCTTTGCAGCTTCTTTAAATCCAATCCCCTGCACTTCCATGATTCGGCGTACTCGCTGTTCAAACGGAGCTGTAATAAAGATACTCACATGGGGAATCCGGTTATTGGCAAGAATTACGTCTGCGCATCGTCCCATAACGATAAAATCTTCCTCTTTTGCCATTTTACAGAGAAGATCACTCTGGTTAAAGAAAATTGCATCCGCTTTCTTAAGTCCGTGATAACGGTTAAATTCTCTCAGTCGTTCTTTGATTCCTTTCGAAGATTCAAAGCCCTTCTGATATTTATTTGCCATCATTCCGCCCTGTGTATCTTCTTCGGCATGGATTCCATAATCCTCCGCCTTTTCTACTTCCAGTCTTTTTAATACTTCACTGAAAATCTCCACGTCATAATAATTAATGTGAAGAGCATCTGCCAGGGCAAATCCGATGTCATTTCCCGCACTTCCCTGTGTACGTCCGATACAGATAACCAGATGATCATCGTCCTTAAACTTCTGATGAAGATTGGCGGTGTTTAATTTTGCACGCTCTTCATTGATGATATCTACTTGTCCAAATGTATCCGGAAGGGCTGCAACTTCTTTTAAAATCGCATCATATTCTGTCATCACCTTGGATTTTTCTTCTTTGTTCTTAATGGTTCTTGCCATATTACTGATCAGAGCCAGCTCACTTCGAAGAAGATGTCCCTGCGGACGGATCATCATAAGCTCCGCCAGATTCTCCACGCAGATTTTCCGCTCTTCAGAAAATGCGCGTCCAAGAGAAGAGCCGACGCATCGATACACTTCTAAATCCAGATCATAGATCCGCTCTGCGATTTCCAGACATTTTTTACGTTTATCTTCCATATCCGCTCTCCCTCCTTACACAAAGAATACCAGGCTGTCCACAAGGAACACCGGCACCAAAAACATCAAGGACCATAACATGTATCCGAAGAAAGAAGGCATGTTAATACCATTTTCGTCGGAAATAGATTTCACCATAAAGTTCGGTGCATTACCGATATAAGTATTTGCTCCCATAAATACTGCTCCACAGGAAATTGCAGTCAGCATCTTCACGGACACGGTTCCCACCGTTGTTGCCATTCCACTCGTAAATCCAAGCGTACCTGCGGTAGTAAGGAATACAAGATAGGTCGGTGTATTATCAAGAAAGCTTGAAAGTGCGCCGGTCGCCCAGAACATCTGCAACGGCTTTGTAATTCCAAGCTGCGCGCCATATGCCTTCAAAAGCATAAGCGCCGGCTGCATGGTAATGAAAATACCGATGAACAGCACTGCAACCTCCTGAATTGCTCCCCATGTGAAATGGTTTCTTGTACGAATCTTCGCATCGGTTGTTTTAAAGGACAAATATGCCGCCAGCAGGATAATTACAATTTCAATCAGTGAAGCATAACTCAGTGTCACCTCTCCAAACACATGAATCCCCAGCGGATTACCGGAAGCATCCTGAAATGCCGGCATATTTGGCAAAGTCCCACTTAAGATAACTGCTGCCACGATCATAACAACAAAGATTAAATTGTGAAGACCATCAATCTTAAAATCTGTTCCCGGTTTACTGATATCCGGCTTCAATCCTCTTGCAATATCTTTGCGGTAAGCTCTGCGATCGAGGAAATAGAATACCGTCAATAAGATAACTGCATTAAAGATCAATATTTTGAATAAATGCATACTCCAGAAAAACGGAACTCCTCTCATAAATCCCATAAGAAGCGGCGGATCTCCGATTGGTGTCAGACAGCCGCCCATATTGGATACGAGGAAAATGAAAAACACCATAATATGACGTTTTCTTCTTCTCCATGAATTCATTTTCAACACCGGACGCACAAGAAGCATACTTGCTCCCGTCGTGCCGATCACACTTGCAAGTACAGTACCAAATCCCAGAAGTGCCACATTAATTCTCGGCGATCCTGCAAAGTCACCTTCCAAAGTTATGTTACCTGCTACGCAAAACAGTCCAAATAACAGGACAATGAACGTCAGGTAATCATTTAACACACACTCCAATACTGTTTCCACTGAAGCTGCCGGTCCATTTAACACTGCAAACGGGATAATGAATAGCAGGGAACAAACAGCCACCACCAGCGGTTGATTTTTCTCCCACCATTCTCCTTTGACCAAAGGAAGTACCGCAATGCAGAGCAAAAGCCCTGCAAATGGAATGCAGAGCCATGCCGGTACAGCTAATTCTATCATATTCTCCATTTAAATTTCCCCCTACTGTAGTCTCGGAACATCCTGACCGCGCAGTGTAATGATCGGTCCGCCTGTTCCTTCTATATATTCTCTCGTAATTACTACATGACCGATGCTGTCATCTTTTGGAATCTCATACATGATATCCAGCATAAATTCCTCGATGATCGCACGGAGTGCACGGGCACCTGTATCTTTCTCCATCGCCTTCTTCGCAATGGCACGAAGCGCACCTTCGTCAAATTCCAGATCTACTTCATCCAGCGCAAGAAGCTTCTGATACTGTTTCAGAATTGCATTGCGTGGTTCTTTTAAGATCTTGATCATCATATCTTCGTCTAATCCCTTTAAAGTAAATACAATCGGAAGACGGCCAAGGAACTCTGGAATCATGCCGAAGTTTCTCAAATCTTCGATAGTCACTTTCTCAAGAATCGTCTTATCGCGATCATATTTATCCTTCAGATCTGCGCCAAAACCAATGGACGCCTGTTTTGTCAGACGTTCTTTGATGATTCCGTCCAGATCCGGGAATGCACCGCCGCAGATAAACAAAATATTTCTTGTATTGATCGTAGTCAGAGGAACCATTGCATTTTTACTGTTTGCGCCAACCGGAACTTCTACGTCACTTCCCTCCAGAAGCTTCAACATTCCCTGCTGTACGGATTCACCACTTACATCTCTCTGACTCGTATTTTTCTTCTTGGCGATCTTATCGATCTCATCAATAAAGATAATTCCCTGTTCTGCTTTCTCTACGTCGTTATCTGCTGCTGCCAATAATTTCGAAACTACACTTTCAATATCGTCGCCTATGTATCCCGCTTCTGTAAGGGAGGTTGCATCTGTAATGGCAAGCGGCACATCCAGAAGGCGCGCCAAGGTCTTCACAAGATACGTTTTACCGGAACCGGTTGGTCCGATCATCAGCATATTAGACTTCTCAATCTCGATATCGTCCATCGTATCTGTAGCCACACGTTTATAATGATTGTAAACAGCAACAGAGATTACTTTCTTCGCATACTCCTGCCCCACAACATAATCATCCAGTTTGGCTTTGATCTTATGAGGCGCCGGAAGATTCTTGATGTCGATCAGAGGCTTTCTCTCTTCCCCTTCTTTTTTCTTCTTCAGCTTCTGTTTCTTCGGAATCGCCTGCTCCAGATCAGACATATTCATAATCTGGATTCCCGGCATATTCATAAGCTGGCTGTAATCAATATTTCCATTATTCATAGCGTCAAAGCTCTTCTGCATACAGTCGCTGCACACAGAAATATGGTTGGGCAGATCAATCATCTTCCCTGCCACACTCTCCGGACGTCTGCAAATAAAACATACTTTTTCGTACTCGTCATCCTTCTCATCTTTGGTCGACTCTACGCTGACAGTTTCAACCTTTTCTACTTCTTGGTTCTGGTCATTTGGATTTTTATTTTCCTGATCAGACATACTATCCCTTCTTTCTCCTTGTTCTTACTATCCATTTTTCTTTGTCATATCTATAAAATCCTCTTCCGAAATAATCGGTATCTGAAGTTCATTCGCCTTCTTATTTTTTGAGGAAGTAGATGTCACATCATTATTAATGAGATAATTCGTCTTGGATGTGACAGATCCTGTCACTTTCCCACCCAGACTTTCAATCAATTCCTTTATTTCACCACGATTGGCAAACTGTGTAACACTTCCGGTGATCACAAAATTAACACCGGCAAAGATCTGCTCTGACTGCTGCGCCACTTCTTTTGGAATATCCAATTCGTCCAAAAGCTTCCGGAACCGCTTGACATGAAGCTGGTTTTTAAAATATCCGGCAAATGCCTCTGCAAGCACAGGACCAATACCGGAGATCTCGTTCAAACGCTCCGCGTCTGCATGAATGATCTGCTCCACATCATACTGAAATTCCCGACAGATCACCTTCGCGTTGGCAAGTCCGATTCCCGCAATCCCAAGTCCGTAAATGACTTTCGGAAGCGTTGTATGTCTCGCTTTTTCTGCGCTTGCAATGAGATTGTTGTATGATTTCTCACCAAAACCTTCCATCGACTGAATCTCTTCCTTATAACGGTCTAAGTGAAACAGATCTGAAAACTCCCGCACATATCCTCTTGCGATAAATTTCTCCAGAGTAGACTCAGAGAGACCTTCTATGTTCAGCGCATCTCTGCTCACAAACAGAGCAAAAGCTTTCACATGCTTTGCCTGACAATCTTCATTAAGACAATATAAGGCTTTTGCATTTCCTGCCTGTTTGATCTCCGTTACGCCGCCGCACACCGGACAATGCTTCGGAATATCCCTCACACCGCTTTTTGTCAGATTACGGGCAATCTGAGGGATGATCATATTCGCCTTATAGACTTCAATCTCATCACCCACACCAAGCTTAAGTTCTTCCATAATACTGATATTATGCACACTGGCGCGGCTCACAGTCGTTCCTTCCAGCTCCACCGGTTCAAAAATTGCCACCGGGTTGATAAGTCCCGTCCTTGACGGACTCCACTCAATCTCTGTAAGCTTTGTCTTACGGATCTCATCTGCCCACTTAAAAGCGTAGGAATCCCGCGGAAATTTGGAGGTTCTCCCAAGAGACCGTCCATATTCCACATCATCATATACTAACACAAGACCGTCCGATGGGAAATCATTTTTTGCAATTTTTTCCGAAAATTTAATAACTGTCTCTTCCACCGTCTCTTTGGTCACTTCTTCATATTCAACTACGTCAAATCCCTGATTCTTAAGCCACTCCATCTGACACTTTCTGGAATTTTGAAAATCCACATTCGCTGCCTGCACTAAAGTAAACGCATAGAACTTCACATTCCGCTTCGCTGTGATCTCATTATTTAACTGGCGCACAGAACCACTGCACAGATTTCTTGGATTCTTATATTTTGCATCCACATCCTCGATTTCTTCGTTGATCTTCTCAAAATCCCGATAGCCGATCACTGCTTCACCGCGCAGAATAAGTTCTCCGTCATAGCTAATCTTAACCGGAATATTTTTAAATACTCTGGCATTGTTGGTAATCACCTCACCGACTTCGCCATTTCCTCTTGTGACTGCTTTATACAATTCTCCGTTCCGATAAGTAAGCACGATCGTAAGTCCATCCATCTTCCATGACATAAGCGCTTTCTTATCTCCTACGAATGCTTTCAGATCTTCCACGTCCTTGGTCTTATCCAGAGATAACATGGGACTTTCGTGCCGTTCCTTTGGAAGCTCACTCAAAACTTCATATCCCACATTCACCGTAGGGCTGTTGGACAACGTAATTCCCAATTCTTCTTCCAGCTTCAGCAGTTCATCATAGAGCTTGTCATAATCATAATTACTCATGATCTCCTGTGCATCCTGATAATATGCCTTTGATGCTTTATTTAACAGTTCCACCAATTCCTGCATTCGTTCCTGCTTGTTCATATAATTCCTTTAACTCCTGTTTTGATAATTTTCTTACTTCTCCTGCTTTTAGACTGCCTAGCGTAATATTCATAATACGAACTCTCACCAGACGTTTCACCTTATATCCCAACGCTTCGCACATTCTTCGGATCTGGCGATTGAGCCCTTGCGTCAACACTATGGTAAAGGTATATTTTCCAAGCACCTCTACCTTACATGGTCTTGTAACTGCATCCAGATTCTTTTCCTTATCTGTAATGTGGACGCCCTGCTCCATTTTCTCTTTAAAATCTTCTCCTAGCGGACGATCCACCGTCACCTTATACTCTTTTTCATGACCGTATCTTGCACGCATCATTGCATTGATAAGATCTCCGTCATTGGTCATAAGAAGAAGCCCTTCGGAATCCTTATCCAGTCTCCCTGCATAGGTCACACGCACCGGATAGTTGAGAAAACGGATAATATTTTTCTTCTCCCGCTTGTCTTCCGTGCATACGATCCCCGCAGGCTTATTAACCGCCAGCACAATTTTCTCGCGTCCTGTATGGATCAGCTTCTTTCCCACACGGACTTCGTCCTCATCACCTGCCTGCATGCCCGGAACCGCCTTCTTGCCATTGACAGTCACCTGACCGCTTTCAATGAGCCGGTCCGCCTCTCTTCTTGAGCAGACTCCTGCTTCACTTAAGTATTTATTCAACCTCATCGTTCTATCTCTCCACAGATTTGCATCTTTTTTGTTTCTAATATCTTAAATAATTATTATAACATATTAGTGCATTTTTCCGCCAGTATTGTTATAATATTCTTAGTAACAATTCAGCCATGCACAAAGTCATAAAAATCGGAGTTCAAACTTGTTTGAAATCGAAGATTTTTTGTGTACTTTGTATATGGCGTTCTGCCATAAGCGAGGATTTAGCCACGTATGTGGCACTATAGGCTGCGCAGCAGCTAATCCGAGCTGTTATGGCTGAACGGTTACGCATCTTTTGACCTTAACATCATTTCTCAAGGAGTTTCTGTACATATGATTACCATTTCTCTGAAAACAAAACCAAGTATGTCACACCTTCTATTAAAAGATACCTTCGATCAATTTTCTTTTATAGAGGGCGAGATCACTACATTTAATACATTTACCATCGATGGATATTTACAAAAAGATTTTTTCGAAGAGAAACCGGAAGCTTCCCACGCCCACTGGAAAGACGTGCGGGAATTCTGTTTTCAGATTATCCGCGGAAAACGGACGCCTTTGAACTTTAAGATCATTCTGTCACTGGCACCGGAGAACTTCCCCGGATTTCTGAATGAACACAACGTTACCGGATTCCGACCGGAAGATATTCAGGGGATGTATCTGAATCTCTCATATGATGGTTTGAATCTTACATGCATTACCGGAATCTCTATGAAAACATTTACAATGGACAAGTCTCTGGAGCGGGCATGGGATGACGCCGCGCAAAAAAAGCTTCTGGAACTGGAACTTGTCGTGTAAGAAAAAAGGAGGAACACTTCTATGAATAAACTCCCGCAAATATCTGAGGCTGAGTTTGAAGTTATGAAAATTGTCTGGAAGTACGCACCCATCAGCACAAATGAAATTACTGAAAAGCTCGTAAAGACAAGCAGCTGGAGCCCCAAGACGATTCAGACTTTGATCAAGCGTCTTGTAACAAAAGGAGTTCTTACTTATGAGAAGCAGAGTCGTGTCTTCGTCTACACTCCAACAGTAACAGAAAATGAATATATTGACAAAGAAAGCAATTCATTTCTCAATCGATATTTTGATGGCGATATCACTGCAATGGTGTCTGCTTATCTGGATAATGACCGCTTATCGGAAGCAGAGCTTGACACACTCCGCACACTCCTTTCACAGAAGAAAAAATAGGAGGAAGTTACTATGGCTGATTTTATGGTTCGCTTTGGCATCTGCAATCTATTCCTCTGCGGTATCATCGGCATTCTTTTTCTTGCCAGACACCTGTTCAGAAACATTCTGTCTGCCCGCATGCAATATCACCTTTGGTTTTTGCTGCTTGGGCTTTTAATCGTTCCGTTTTTACCGTTTCGTCTTTTCAAGTTTCCACAGATTATATTATGGTTTCAAACGCTGAGCATCTCTCCTATTTCTAAGGCAGAACACACAATAGGAAAAGCGGCAACTCTTAACCAGACAGCCGGCAATGGCTGGATGGAAGATCTTACCCTTTCTGTAGATAATAAAATTTCTTCGTCCATTGGCTGGCTTCTGTTGATCCTTTGGATATGCGGTATCGTGGTTGCGCTCGCTGCCATGATAAAATCTGCTCTGTGCCTGCGCGCTTTAAAGAAGTCTTCTCTCCCTCTTCAAAATCAGAAGATTGAAGATTTATATCAGTGTTGCCTGAAAGAATCCGGCATTACAAAGAACATTCCTATATACAGCACGGTTTTTCTAAAATCGCCTATCATCACAGGATTATTTCGTCCGCGCATCTATCTTCCCATTCCTCTTATATCAGATGGTAATGAGACGGATATCCGTTATATGCTATTGCATGAACTACAGCATTATAAACACAAAGATGGAATTGTAAATTATTTAATGAACATCGCCAAGATCATATACTGGTTCCATCCACTTGTCCGATATGCGCTAAATGAGATGAAAAATGACTGTGAGATCGCCTGCGATACTTCTGTTTTAAATCAGTTGAACCATACGGACTATATCGCTTACGGCGACACCTTGCTTCATTTTGCCGAGAAAATTTCTCTTACGCCCTTTCCCTTTGCCTCCGGCATCAGCGGAAGTATGAAACAAATGAAACGAAGAATTACGAACATTGCCACTTATGAAAAACCGACATTACGGAAGCGGTTCAAAGGAATGCTCTCTTTTCTTCTGACATCCATTCTCCTCTTCGGACTTACACCATTTGTTTCTACATATGCAGCAGATGAAACGCACTATCAACAAAATGTTTCTTCAAAAAACAATTCTAAGATAGATCTTTCCGATTATTTCGGCGAATATGAAGGAAGCTTTGTTCTATACGATTTAAAACATGATACTTGGAAAATACATGATAAGGAACGCGCATCTTTGCGCGTTGCACCAAATTCTACTTACAAGCTATACAGCGCTTTGTTTGGGTTAGAAAATAATATAATTACACCTGCAAATTCTCTGATTCGGTGGAACGGTGAAAGCTATCCCTTCGAAGCATGGAACAAAGACCAGACACTGCAATCTGCCATGACCTCTTCCGTAAACTGGTATTTCCAATCCATTGACGAACAAGTGGGAAGCAGCGCTGTTCAGAATTATCTCCGAAACATCGGCTACGGAAACGAAGATTTGAGCGGTGATTTTTCTTCTTATTGGATGGAATCATCCTTAAAAATCTCGCCTGTCGAGCAGGTGGAGCTTTTGACCAAACTATATAACAATGACTTCGGTTTTGCCCCTGAAAATATAAAAGCTGTCAAAGACTCCATTCATATTGCTTCTTCCGACACCGGCAACTTCTACGCAAAAACCGGAACCGGGCGCGTAAACGGACAGGATGTGAACGGTTGGTTTATCGGTTTTATCGAACGCACGGATAACACATACTTTTTTGCCACCAATATCCATGCCAAAGATCATGCAGATGGCAGTACAGCGGCAGAGATCACCATGTCTGTATTATCTGATATGAAAATCTGGATATAATAAAAATCGGGTAAGCTCCATTACAATGGACCGTTACCCGATTTTTGATTATTGCATAAGCTGTATGACACCTTCATATTCCCACGTACTTCCATGGTCCGCCGACCGAAATACAATCCCGTCACGATCGCCTGCCTCTGTTGTGACCGTTACCGTCAGCATGTCTCCGTCTTTCTCCGGCATATGAAAATAATCATAATCTTCCAATGTATATCCGTATTCTTCTGCAACTGCCGGCAATTCTGTCACTGTACTCATAGGAAATTCTATTCTTTCGAAAGAAACTCCTCCATCTCCAGTCACATACAATTCCGAACCAGACTGGGATGCTCCCGTAAGCCCGATCACCCCAAACTGTTCATCAAAAAATACCAGCCCTTCCGTCACTCCGATTTGACCGCCAAACGGGTCTTCATTCATTCGCTCCCAGTTGCTTCCTCCATCCGTACTCTTTTCCATCACATAGAATCTACTTCCGGCAGCAGCGTCAGCGACCACCAGACGCCATCCGGTCTGCTTATCTAAGAAAAAATACATGGTTCCATCACTCTGATCGATCGTCCAACGCTCTGTGTCCTTCGCTTTTTCCACCTGCTGCCCCGTATTTTTTTGCTTTAATTTTTCCCGACTCATATATTCCGGTTCCATCATATAGCGTACCGGCGTCACACTCTCCACCTCCGGCATATGAAGAGACACCTCAAATCCAACGATTTCGCCGCCATTTCTAAGCTGTTGAAAAACTTCGTTTCCTGTTGGCACTCCATATCCTTCTTGTTCTTTCGCATTTCCTTCGATATATTGCAGACCTTCCTCTGTCTGAAACGCCCTTCGTCCCATATAAAGAATCTCGTATATTTGCGATTGTCCGCTATTTCCCGCCCATTCCTTTACCTGATTTATCCAGTCTGCTTTCTTCAGTATTTCAAGCATCGGAGACAGGCGCATATCTTCCTCATATTCTCCATTTACATTGCCATCTATCCAGACGGTCATCGCATCGCTTTTTTTAACATTGTACTCAACGAGGTATGTATTTTTCTCTCCTTTTTCATCCTGCCCATATAAAAAGGTGTCAATACGCTGAATTTCTCCGTTTTCATCAAAGTCTATCTGGAATTTTCCTGATATATAGAGGTTCTCCGGCAGCTTTAATTCCTCCTCTAAATCCGACAGAATTCCTTCAACCCCGCTTTCATACAGATTATTGTGTTCCAACGTAACCTCTTTTTTGTGTGTCCATTCATACACCTTCCAAGACAATGCTCCATTATACGGAATTACAGAATAAATGATGCGTCCTCCAAAGAATAGTGTCGCAGCAAAAATCACGGCAAGCTCTATATAAAGCATCCGCTTCCCGGGCTTATCTCCGGAGTCATCTTTTTTATCCCTTTTTCTGCCGATCCCCCATATTAGAAATGTACATGCGAACATTACTATCACCGCAGCCAATTGAAACACATGGCTTCTCAGTCCCCCGTATTGACATAAATGCCAGAATTGATACAGCGTGGCAATATAAAATACCATGCTCAACTTTCCGCAAATCTTGTAAATATAATACATGATAATCCCTTCTTTCAAGTATTTTATACGTTCTATCTTCCATCACTTTCTTCCATACTGCGCCTCCCACTCAGCTCTTGTCAAGCGCGGTTTGTGCCATGCTATCTCCTGATTCCTCACCGGCTCTACCACTCGATTTGCCACATATTGGATTTCTCCGTCTCCCATATCCCGCACAGTCACTTCGTGTGTATATGCTTTTGAAATTCCTCTATACGGAAACACTGCATTGACCTTTAATGTGAGTGTCCCATCGGCATTTTCTTCATATGCTGTTACTTCCGGATATGGGTACTCAGGATATTCTACTTCCTCTAAACCTCTTGGTTTATATTCATAGCGTTCTTCTTCCGAATCATATACAGTCTTGGATTGAAGCATTTCACTGCTGATTTTAAATTTTGACATAATGGTTCGTTCAAAATCTTCCTTCGGGATCATATAGACCGCACAGGTTTTCATGCCATTATCTGAGGTATCATAAACCGACTCATTCACAGACTGCGGATGAAATACATCAAATAAGTCATAGAAGTCCAGCTTTCCAAAATCCTCCTCGCTCCAATCTTCCAGAAACATGTTATTACAGGCATATCCCACCGGAAGTATATATTTACGGTTCAGCTCCCGACACGTTTCATCCAAAGGAAGTACCCTGTATGCTGTATATTCCATCATCTTATCTCTCGTAATTTCATAGGAGTCCTTTAGCGTCAACCACCCAGAAAACATCAAATATCCATCTTCTGTATATTCCCAAGACTCTGCGTGATATGTATCTTTTGAGGATAATTCCATTTTTTCATTCCCATACACATAATAGCTTCTGATAAGCTTCACATCTCCGTTCTTCGTTTCCATCTCCCGAATGATACAGCTTCCTTTTCCCGAAACCTCCACGACAGTCATGTGGCTTCTTTTCTTCGCTTCTACCGCTTCGCAAAACTGCAGCAGCTTTTCGTGTTCTGTCATATTCATTTGATTCTCGCTGTCAACTGCTGTATATCCATTTTTTCCAAGCTTATCCAGAAGCTCACGAATCATCTCTAAATCATCCGACTTTTCTTCTTTTTCCGCTTTTGTATAGCTTTCAAGGCAGATCTCAACGATTTCTTCCACCTCCTTTTCTTCTGTCTTTTTTTCTTTCATTTTCTGCTTTTCATTCTCTCCCTCATTAGCTTCCCCTTTATCTATTCGGTGATTACAGCCCGTCAGACAAAACACAAGCAGCACGCCAAAGACCAACAAACACGTTTCCCAAATCACACATTTCTTTCTTAACATAATCTTCTCCTTTTATTACACTTGTAAGAATTCTTCGCAAAAAAATATCTTTCTGATTATTTATTATATTTACATAAATATTACATATGTAGGAATTAAAAGTCAAGTAAATTTATAAATACCTTTCAGGTGTTTTATTGCATTCAAAATACGCCTGTGCTAAGATAAGAAAAAGCAGATTTTTCTATATTCTTTTTGGGAGTTCTCGCTCCTGTTTCTAAATAATATCCTATAGCAGAAACCTTTCTGCTTTCCGAAAAATTCATGCTTTCAATCACTATTTTAACTAAGCAGGAGTTTTCGGATGACAAATCTCCTGCGGAAATTTTTAGCGGAAGATTACCAACAACACAAATCAAATACACTTTATCAGTCCGTTATGGATATTATCATGCGGGCAAACAGGAAACATTTTAACGAGGAGGTGGATAATGTGTGTGAAGCATTGGGAGAATTAGTTAGAGAAAGATATGCGGATGAAATAGCAGAAGCCGCATTAAACGCAAACAAAAGATTAAATTCATTAATCCTTCGGCTATCCGAACTCGGACGAACCGACGATATCTTGAAATCTGCTGCTGACCCTGAATACCAGCAAAGGCTTTTTGAGGAATTTAACTTATAGTGAAAAGCAAGAATGGAATCCTAAGACTTTTATTGCCCTAGGATTCCATTTTTCTTCTTATTTCTTACTCCACTACGCGAATTCTTTCTACCACTGACTTTTTCCTTCCGATCAACCGTTCAACAATAAGAGGCACTGCCACACATACGACTACTACAATAACCGCCATGATAAAGACAGGAAAGATAGGAATCATAAAAGGAACTCCCCGATAATTCATAGACTGGTACAGATAATAAGTCACCGCGGTTCCTATCGTTGCTGTTAAAAACAAAGAAATTCCTGCAAATAGCAGTCCTTCTATCATTAGCATCCGCCGCATCTGTTTCTCTGTCATTCCCACACTTTCCAAAATTGCCAGTTCCGTCTGGCGGCTCTGTATATTTCCGGTCATCGTATTGACATAATTCAAAATTCCAATCAACGCCAAAATCAACACAACTCCTATGCCTACACCCATCATATTTCCCTGTGCTTTCTCTACATCTTCTGCCTCTTCTATCTTAGAATCAAAGGAGAAATCTTTGTAATGCAAACTGTCATTCATTAATTTTATAAGCGCTTTTTCCGTTTCTTTTTGATATTCCTCTTCGTACTTAATCCCCACTTTGGATACATAAGTATTGTCTGCAAACTCTTCTATCGCCCGGTCACTGACGATCATAGTTGGCGGCATACCAAGGAGCGCTCCCGTATAATAGTTCTCATCTGTCAAACCTGCTATAGTAAATGTCCTTGTACGATCTCCATTTCCATATTCCGCGCAGGTAATCTCTTGTCCTGTAAGATCACTATTTTTAAATTCCAAACTGTTCCGATAGATCAGGCAAGTCTCTCCGGCAAGAAATCGTTCTTTATCTATTGGCTGCTCCAGTAATTGATTCAGATAATCAAAGTCTGTCTCATCAATACCTATCATAAATGAGCCAAAATTCTCCGGATGTTCCTGGTGTTCTTTCCTGTCTTCTTCATATGGATAATACATCCACATATCATAACTTTCTTCCATCCATTTATCGATCACTTCCGGTTCCCACGGAAACATAATCTCCGCACTCTTAATAGGATGAACGCCTTTGACACCTTCTGTTTTTTTCATTTGCTCCAGCATAGTTTCATCGATAATCTGCGTCCAATCATTATGGTTTTCCTTCTTGAGCGTGTCATTTTCCACGACCAGATCGAGATTCATATAATTTCCTACGATTGTCCGTGGTCCTTCGCTTTTCAGAAGTGTAACCAGACACAAAAATACACACAGGCTAACCGTCAATGACAAAACCACCACAACCGTTTTTTTCTTATCTTTTGCAAGCTGTTCCTTCGCCATTCGCAAGATCAGATTTCCATTTCCGATTTTCCGTATACTCTTCTTTCCTGCCTGTACTCGGTAGCCAAGGGCTTCCACCGGAGATATAGAAACTGCCAGCTTCGCCGGCTTCCTGCTTCCCATATAAATGGTAACGCCTGTAAGTAAAATAGTAATCAAAAACACAAGTGGATGAAAGCGCACTTCAATGACTGCCTCCCGGATTCCCAATGTTTTCACCACTTCTGGAATCAGGAAAAATGCCACAAGACTTCCGACTGCAAGTCCAACTGTCATCCCAATCGATGCAATAAAAATCATTTGCCTGTGCATAAAGCGGTGAATTTGTCTTCCGGTCATCCCCACGGTCTGCAAAAGCCCATAATAGCGAACGTTCCCGGATACAGCGAGATATAAAATATTGTAAATCAGCAAATACGCACAGAAGCACGTAATCAGTACCAAGCCTATCATTCCCGTAAGAATCTCTAAAGCATTGCTGTAATCAGACAGGAAAAATAAATTCTGCTGTTTTTCCAGCTCCATACTTGCAAGAAACACATCCTGTTCTTTCTTGGGCATATATTTCTTCTCAAAGTCAAGATAATACCTCGTACTCCTCACATCATAAAGTTCATAACCAGACTGTTCAAAATACGCTTTGGACATATAAAAAGTATCTGTATCACCATAGCCTTCCCACATACCGGAAATGCGAAATTCTTTCGTATAGCTTCCATTTTTATCCGTGTATTTCATCCGAAAGGAATCTCCGATTTCAAGATTTTCCAGACCGCATTCCTTCAGCGCGTCCACCGACGCCATCACTTCATTTTCCTTGGTTGGATATTTCCCTTTCACCCATTTGACCGCAGGTCTCTTAATCTGATTCCAATAAGAATCATCTGCCCACACAAACCCTACATTTGGCGTCTGATCTTTTTCTGTTTCCTCCGCATAACCACAGATTACAACCGCTCCGGTTTCTTTTATGTCCGGATTCTTTTCACACACCGCCTCCTGCTCTTTGGTAAGTCCATATAAAATCGCATCATATTCTCCGCCATTGAGACGGATATTCTGTGTTTTTTGCATTTTAAAATAAGTGATTCCTACCGTAAATACACTGAACAGCATAAAGGTCGCAAGCGCCACCGCCATAATCATGATCATGCTTCGTCTCCGGTTGTTGTTAAGAGAACGCCCCGCCATACGACTGATCACCTTCTGATTATTATTCTTAATCATCAAGCTCACCCGCCTTTACCACATGCCCGTCCTCAATTCTCACAATCCGATCCGCCATCTGAGCAATATCCTGATCGTGGGTGATTAAAATCACCGTCTGCTTAAACTGGCGCGCCACCATTTTCAGAAGCCCCATAACGTCATGGCTGGTTGCTGTATCAAGATTTCCAGTGGGTTCATCGGCTAAAATGATGCTCGGCTTTGATGCAATTGCCCTTGCGATTGCTACCCTCTGCTGCTGTCCGCCGGATAAGGTATTCGGAAGCGCTTCCCGCTTTTCATCCAATTGAAGAAGCTCTAAGATTTCGTCTACAAATTCTCTGTCAATGTGTTTTCCATCTAATTCAATAGGAAGAACTACATTTTCATATACATTGAGATCCGGCACCAAATTATAACTCTGGAATACGAAGCCCACCTTCCTTCTGCGGAAGATGGCAAGCTGTTCTTTGCTAAGCTTCCCAAGCGCCTTATCCCCTACATATACTTCTCCTGAAGTCGGTGTATCCAATCCGCCGATCATATGCAAAAGCGTACTTTTCCCACTTCCCGATTTCCCGATGATCGCTACAAACTCCTGCTCTCTCACTGCAAAATTTACATCATCCAATGCTTTCACCGTATGAGTTCCCAAACGATAATATTTTTTTAGATGTTTCGTCTTCACAATCCATGATTCCATATTTTTGTCTCCTTTTCTCGTCATTTAGAAAGATGATTCTTTCTAAGGAAATCATACGAATGAAAAATCACAAACCAGTTACGATTTGTGATTTTTGCTATTTTTTCTATCTTTTTTCCACCCTTTTATTCTTCATTTGGGAAATACAGAACGAATTCTGAGCCGCGCCCTGCCTCAGAGCGCACTTCAATGTATCCCTTCTGCAACTCCATAATCTGCCTTGCGAGGAAGAGACCAATCCCGATTCCTTCCTGCTCATGCACCTCCGGCTCCCGATAGAAACGAGTGAAGATCTGCGCCTGCCGCTCTGTGGCAATTCCTTTTCCTGTATCTCGGATACTAAGCCTTGTAAAAATCTCCTGTGGCTGAATCTCAATATGAATCTTTCCTCCCACATCTGTATATTTTACTGCATTATCCAAAAGATTGAAAATCGCTTCTTCCGTCCACTTCCTGTCGTGTAAGATCCAGAATTTCTCCTGCGTATCCACCGATATTTCCATCTGTTTCTTCGCTGCCAGCGGTACAATCTGAGCTACCGCATGTGAAAGTGTCTGTACCAGATCCTCCTTTTCTTTCTTAATGAGAATAATTCCAGTCTCAAGTCTCGACATCTTCACCATATTCTGAAACAAAAAATCAAGCTTATCAATCTGTTTCTCCATTTTCACAAGATATTCCTGTCCCTGCTTGGAAGTCAGTTCCTTAGACAAAATTTCAAGGTAAAGTTTCTGATTGGCAATCGGTGTCTTCGTCTGATGGGAAATATCAGAAATCAACTCTTTGATCGTCTCCTTCTGCTTTCGGTTCGCACTCTGCCTCACTTTCCATACCTTCGAAAGTCTGCCTAACTTCTCATTGATTTTTCCATATAATGTATCTTCAATATCTTCTGCGTCTTCAATATCTTTGTCAGAAAGCAGATCATCCAGATGTCTTTCAAGACGGTCAGCAAAATCATAGACATCCTTCTGTTGCCTATAAAGTTTATATAGCAACAAAATAATTAACAACAATAAACATGTAATTACTATGATAAATCCAGCCATTGATATCCCATCCCATATACATTTGAAATATATTTGTGCTGCCCATCTTCAATCTTTCCCCGCAGACGGTTCACATTTACAACCAGTGTATGTTTATCTACAAACTGTCCATCACAATCCCACAGACGCTCCAACAAAATATTGTAAGTAAGAAGCTGTCGCCTGTTCTCCAGAAAGACTTGCAGAAGCTTAAATTCTGTAGGCGTCAGAGAACAGGGCCTCCCGTTTACTTCCACCTTAGCTTTCGACAAATCTGCCCTGAGATATCCGTCATCAAATACGTTGTCTGCCTCCTCGGACACAAGCTTTAACATGACACGGATTTTTTTCAATAAAATTTTCATGGAAAATGGTTTTGTCACATAATCTTCCGCGCCAAGCTCATATCCCAAGAGGGCGTCTTCCTCCAGATCTCTCGCTGTCAGAAACAATACCGGAACATCCTTCCTTTCCTTCACCCATTTGCAAAACGTGAAGCCTTCTCCATCGGGAAGATTTACGTCCAACAAGATAAGATCCGGCTCCTGCTCGTGATATCTTTCCCTCGCCTCTTTGATAGAATATGCGCAAGACACTTCATATTGTTCCTGCCGAAGCATGTAAGTAATACTTTCATTTAATTCATAATCATCTTCTACTAGTAATATGGTCTGCATGAAAATCTACCTCTTGACATTCTGATATGTTTCTTATTTTTCTTTCTTCACTTTACAACTTTCTTACGGTATTTTCAATTCAAAAAACGAGAGCTACAAGAAATTTTTTTCTTGCCGCTCTCGTTTACTATATTTTTATATGCTGTAAATTTTACTGAGCTTACTTTGTAAGCATCATCATAATTTCGTTGCTTCTCTTTACAAAAGCAGTCATTTCATCCGGATTCAGCGGTTTGTGCGCAAGCATTGCCAGATCGTAGAGCTGTTTACAGATAATATTTGTATTTTCACTGTCCTTATGCTCTACAACGTAAGTTACAAGCGGATGATTTGCATTGAGGATCAGGGTGCTCTCGCCTCCCATATCCATGCCCATACCTGCCATGCCGTACATCTTCATCATTTCCTGCATACGACGGCTCTGCTCAGATAAAGTAATCATAGACGCAACATTGTCATCTTTCAGTTTCTCAATCTTCACATCCAGCTTATCATTGCCAAGCTCTTTGCGGAAAATCTCAATCAAGCTGTCTGATACTTTCTTAAATGCTTCCTTGTCTTCCTCTGCCACTTCTTCTTTCACATGTTCCGTCACATCTGCATCGATTCTCTGGAAGCGAATCGTTGGATTGCGCTGTTCTAACTGTGTAATAAATGCAGAATCAATGTTGTGGCTTAAGATCACTGCATCCTGTCCCTGACTCTTGAAGAGATTAATATACTGACTCTGCTGGATCTCGTCTGTGATATAGTAGATCGTTGTCTTAATCTCTTCTACTTTATTTTCATCCTGATTCTCGTCTTTCTTGTCATTCGGCTCAATGACTTCTCCGCCATTCTCCTCTACGCAGTCTTTCAAGGTAAGGTATTTGTGCTCAATATTCTTAAATAGGATTGCATCCTTCATCTTATCACAGAATTTCTCGTCCTTTAAGCAGCCGAATTTGATAAACGGACTGATGCTGTCCCAATATTTCTCATAATCTTCTCTCTTTGTCTTGCACATTCCCGCCAGTTTATCTGCAACTTTTTTGGAAATGTAATCTGCAATCTTATTTACAAATCCGTCATTCTGCAATGCGCTTCTTGAAACGTTCAGCGGAAGATCCGGACAATCAATGACACCTTTTAATACCATCAGGAACTCAGGAATCACTTCTTTGATATTATCTGCGATAAATACCTGATTGTTATATAATTTGATGGTTCCCTCAATGGAATCGTATTCTGTATTAATTCTTGGGAAGTACAGAATTCCTTTCAGGTTAAATGGATAATCCATGTTCAAATGAATCCAGAACAGTGGCTCCTTATAGTCTAAAAATACTTTGCGGTAAAATTCCTGATAATCTTCATCAGAACATTCATTTGGATGCTTTGTCCACAGCGGATGGATATCACTCAAAGAAACCGGTCGCTTCTCAATCTTTACCTTCTCTTTGGCAGGCTCTACTTCCACCATCTCTTTTTCGCCGTCTTCATTTTCTTTCTCTTCCATTTTCGCATCTTCATGAATATGCTCTACAACCACATCGTCTTCTTTTAAATCCGCTTCATCAATGGTCTCATATTCTTTTTCTGCATTTTCTTTAGACAGGAAGATTTCTACCGGCATGAAGGAACAGTATTTTTCAATCACTTCACGCACGCGGTATTCGTTGGAGAACTCCACACTTTCATCATTGAGATATAATGTCATGGTGGAACCGACCTCTGTCTTTGTTCCCTCTTCCATCTCATATTCTGTACCGCCATTGCTTACCCAATGTACCGGTGTTGCTCCGTCTTTATAAGAAAGCGTATCAATATGAACCTCATCAGCTACCATAAATGCAGAGTAGAATCCCAGTCCAAAGTGGCCGATCATATCGTCCTCTGTTGTCTTATCCTTATATTTCTCAAGGAACTGTGTAGCTCCGGAAAATGCAATCTGTGTAATATACTCTTCTACTTCATCTGCGGTCATACCGATTCCGTTATCTGTAAATTTCAATGTTTTCTCTTCCGGGTTTACTTCCACCTTAATACATGGTTTGTAATCATCCGGAAGCTGATATTCTCCCATCATATCTAATTTCTTTAATTTTGTGATGGCGTCACAGCCATTGGAAACCATTTCACGAACAAAAATATCGTGATCTGAATACACCCATTTTTTAATAATCGGAAATATGTTTTCACTACTGATTGATAAACTTCCTTTTTTTGCTGCCATTTTTATCACTCCTATTTTTTATTATCACAAGCGAATCTCACGCTTTTTTCATCTACAAGATATGATAATACTGCAAAAAATAAAAGTCAATATAAAATTAGCACTCTTTTCAAAAGAGTGCTAATAATTCCGTGAAAAATATAAATTTTCTCTAAAGTTGTTCTATTGCGTAATCCTGAAAGGCACTGTTTATTCTATGCTCTTCAGCGATTCTACCATATCGATTTTACGCAGTTTGAAATACATCACTCCATTTACGATCATGGAGAATAAAATCGTAAATATAAAGCTGTAAATGTAACTTGGAAGGTTGATAGTTCTTCCGAACATAGCTGCCGGGACTTCCACCGTTTCAATAATAAACAAGTGAAGAATCTTGCCAAGTCCTGCTCCCACGATTGTACCTATCAGCGTCAACAAAATATTTTCCCTATAGACATACGCTGCCACCTCCGGGTTGTAAAAGCCTAACACTCGCAAAGTTGCAAGCTCCCGCTTTCGTTCCGCTATGTTAATGGTATTCAAATTGTAAAGCACCACAAATGCCAGCATTCCGGCTGAAACGATCAATACAATAATAACCAGATTCAAACTCTTAAGCATATCATTGAGCCGTTTTTCGATATCCTTCATATAACTTAAGCTCAATACTTCGTCCCTTGCAAGAACCTTTTCCCCTGCTTCCTCCATCTGTTCTCTTGTGTAGTTATCCTGCACAGAAAACAACACTGTATTGTACTCCGGTTTTTCTCCATACACCTTTTCATAATACTTAGGAGTAAGGTAGAGGTAATGTCCCATGTAGTTTTCACAAATATTTTGGATTACTATATCCTTATTTCCATCTTTTTCATCTTTAATGGAAATCGTATCTCCCACCTTCGCATTCAGAAGTTTTGCCGTTTTCTCACTGATAATTGCGCCATCATCGGATAATTCATACGCTTCTTTTGTTTTACGGTCATGGAAATGCACATAATTCTCACTGTCCTTCGGCTGACCGAGCACCATTACATAAGTCTCTCTCTCATAACCGTCCTTTGTCAAAATGAGATTCTTCATATATGCGTCCATAAATCTGGCAATGTCTTGATTCTGCGCTAAGGACTCGGTTAATTCCCGGTGCTCGTCTTCACTTAGATCTTCTTGCAAAATCAAATTCCCATCATAAGTCTGAATCTCGGTATATTGTATATCAGCAATCTCGAATACGGAATCCCGGATTCCATACCCTACAAGCATCAGCGCCATACAGCCGCCAATTCCGAATATAGTCATGAAAAACCGTTTCTTATAACGCATCAGATTACGAATCGTAGATTTCCATGTGAAATTAAGCCGTTTCCAGATAACTCCAACATACTCCAGAAGTACCCTCTTTCCAATCTTCGGAGCCGGAGGTCTCATCAGAGATGCCGGTTGTTCTCCCAGCTCCCGATAACAGGAAAATACTGTTGCCAGCATCGTACAAGCCACTGCTGCAAGGGATGCCTCAATTGCATAGGACCAGTCATATGGTACCAGTATCTCAGGAATGTGCTGATACATAATTCCGTAAGCATATATAATAATAAACGGAAGTACCTTCTCTCCGATCAGGAAACCAATGATGCTTCCTCCTGCTGTTGCAAGAAGCGCATAGCCCAGATATTTGGAAGCGATCGCCCATTTACTGTAGCCAAGCGCTTTCATTGTACCGATCTGAGTTCGCTGTTCTTCTACCATTCGTGTCATACTTGTCAAACTGATCAGTGCGGCTACAAGGAAAAAGATAACCGGAAATACCTTACCAATCGCACGCATTCGATCTGCATTTTCCCCATATCCGTCATGCTCCGGAAGATTACTCCGGTCATATACATACCACTTGGGATCTTCAATCTCTGCCAGTTCTTCCTCTGCATCCGCAATCTTAGCTTCTCCGTCTGCAATCTCGCCCTCTGCCTCTTTCTTGCCCTCTTCATATTCTACTTTGGCATCTTCAAGCGCCCGTTCATTTTCTGAAATTTCTGCTTCGCCGTCTGCAAGTTCCTGCTCTTTCTCATCAAGCTTCGCCCATCCGGATGACAGTTGTCCTTTCCCCGTCTCAATCTGCGAATATGCATCGGAAAGCTGCTGCTTGCTGGAATCAAGCACTGCCTTCGTATCGGCAAGCTGCTGTTCTTTTGCCTCCAGTTCGGCCTTGGAATTATTTAACACGGTAAGCTTGGACTGATAGTCTTGTTCCTGCGTTTCCAGCTCTTCTAATCCCTTGTTTACCTCTGAGATACCAGTCTCCAAGCCCTTGATAACAGGTCCCCATTTTTCTTGCCATTCTTTATGCTTTGTATCGTAATCCTCATCCTCAGGCCCCGGCTCCAGACTCATAATATCGGCAAGCTGTCCTTCTAATTCCTTAAGTTTCCCCTGCGCTTCTTCCTTTGCCTCGTCTAATTGCTTCCAATACGCTTCAAGTCCTTCCTCGCCTTTCGCGATTTCTTCCAACGCTCCCGGTTTTGCCGCCTCAAACTGAGCAAGCCCTGCCTCGTAAGCTTCCGTTCCTTCCTGCCATTTTTTTAGTCCGCTGCTATATTGTGTTTTCGCTTCTGTAAGCTCATCTTCCTTGGAATTTAACGTTGTCTTAGCTGATGATATCTGACTTTTCCCGTCTGCAATCTGCTGTTTTGCTTCTGTAAGTTTAGCTTCACCATCATCAATCTGTGCTTTCGCATCATCCAGTTCTTCCTGAGCTTTCAGTTTCCCTTCTTCTAACTCTGCTTTTGCATCATCAATTTCAGCCTGCGCATCATCCACAATTTCCTGCTTGCGGATTCGTCCCCGCTCTCCGGTAATCTCCTCAATCCGATCCAGAACGGTTTCGATTTTCCTATCATATTCTTCGGTATAAGCGGTTAAGTTCTCAGCCCCTTCTACCTGTACATACGCCTCCGTAAATACATCCAGTGCGAAGGTCTTCGCCGGAACAAACATAAAACCGTTGACACTTCCGCTTCCAATGGTGGTAGACCCCCGCCCAAAGGAAATGTAACACGGGCTGTTCCCAATTCCTACAACCTTATATTTCTCCTGTTTCAACGTATCTGATACCGGATCATCCGTCCCGCTTTTTAAGGTAATCGTATCTCCCACCTTATAGCCCATATCATCATCTACCAGACACTCTCCGATTTTCTCGGGCAGACGTCCTTCCGATACCGTCACATGATTCATATTTTCAGGAAGAGACATCACATGAAATACATATTGCTTCTTCTTTGTTTCACAGAGCATGTCCGCACTGTAAGCCCCTTCCACTCTTTCAACACCTTCTACTGCTTCTATGGCATCTATATCATCGTCTGTGATTCCAAAGGTACTAAGCGCCTGTATATCCATCAATTCTTCCTGATCAAAATAATGGTCGCCAGTTATACGCATGGACGGTTCAGAAGCGCGGATGCCGGAGAAAAAGGCAACTCCGAGCGCAACAATAAAAAGAATCGACAGAAATCTGCCCGGACTCTTTCGGATTTCCATATAAAAATCTTTTCTTGTTGCTCTTGTGCCCATATGCCACCTCTGATTTATTACCACTCTATTGTCTCTACCGGAACCGGGGCTGGATTTTCAACAATTTTTGACACCCGTCCGTTTTTAATCTTGATGACGCGGTCAGCCATCGGTGCGATCGCCGAATTATGTGTGATCAGAACTACCGTCATGCCGCGTTTCCTACAAGTATCCTGAAGAAGTTTCAAAATAGCTTTGCCGGTATTGTAATCAAGTGCTCCTGTAGGTTCATCACACAAGAGAAGCTTCGGGTTCTTGGCAAGTGCCCTTGCAATGGACACTCTCTGCTGTTCCCCACCGGATAACTGCGCCGGGAAATTCCCCAGACGATCTCCAAGCCCTACATCTTCCAGCACCTCTTTAGCATCCATAGGATCTTTACAGATCTGGAGTGCAAGTTCTACATTTTCAAGTGCCGTAAGATTGGGAATGAGATTGTAAAACTGAAATACAAATCCAATATCGTCTCTCCGATATGCAGTCAGCTGCTTCTGAGAATATTTTGCAATATCTGTTCCATCAACGAGAACTTGTCCCTCGGTTGCAGTATCCATCCCTCCGAGAATATTCAGTACCGTTGTCTTCCCCGCTCCACTTGGTCCGACTACAACCGCAAATTCTCCCTTTTGAATCTCAAAATCAATTCCATCTGCCGCCATAATCTTTACTTCGCCCATTTGATATATTTTTTTCACATCTTTTAATGTAACAAATCCGCTCATAGTCTTCCTCCGAACGACTCATTATAATTGTTCATTGTATGATACAATTATATCATTTATAATAGCAGAAGAGAATTCACATTTTCTAAAAGTATTATAAATTCACCACATAACAAGTCAGTTATTTTAAAATATAAGGAGGGATATATATGATTCAGACATTTTACATTCAATCAGCAAAAACCGATGAACAGATTAAGGATATTGCCAATCTGGCAGAGATAATTTGGAACCAACATTTCACACCGATCATCGGTAAGGAACAGGTAGATTACATGGTTGAAAAATTCCAGTCTTACCCTGCAATTAAAAACCAGATCACAAAAGACGGTTACGAATATTTTGAAATTTTCTGTGACAATACGTTAGCCGGATATACCGGAATCCATGCAGAAGCACAAGCACTTTTCCTTAGCAAGCTATATATTCACCCGGATTTTAGGGGACGGCATCTTGCTACGAAAGCGTTTCAATACCTGATTGATATTTGCAAAGAACGGGGACTTAAGAAAATCTGGCTTACATGCAATAAGCACAATGACAACACGTTGAAGATCTATGACCATCTGGGATTGCAGATTACAGATTCACAGGTGGCAGATATCGGAAATGGGTTTGTGATGGATGATTATATTTTGACATATGAGATTTAGCACAAACCGCCTTGCTTCACCACAAATCACTTCGTGCTTTGGGGCGCGGGCTTTCGCAGCTATTCTCTCCTTTCGCCTTGCTTCACCACAAATCACTTCGTGCTTTGGGGCGCGGGCTTTCGCCCTATAATAATCAAAAAGCTCCCAAGGTGATACAAGTATCTCTTTGGGAGCTTTCCGCTTATTGCAAGGCTCAATGCTTTCGCGGCTATTCTTTTCCGTTGAAGCAGTATGTGCATACTTTGCATGGATCGATGCCGATGGATTCGATCAGATCGTCCAATCTGTGGTAGCGGAGTGTGGTAAAGTTCTGTCTTTTACGGATTTCTTCTACCATGCGCTCATACCGCTCTGTTGTCGGATCTGCATACTCGTCCAATGCTTCTTTGGAACATTCTCCGCCTTCCAAATCTCTGATTACTCGTCTTGTGATCAAATCCATCTCTGATTTTGAACGGGAGAAGTTCAAATATTTACAACCATATAACAGTGGTGGACATGCCGGACGTACGTGTACTTCTTTGGCGCCACTTCTATATAGAAATTCTGTTGTTTCACGAAGCTGTGTTCCTCTGACAATGGAATCGTCAATCAGAAGAAGTTTTTTATCTTCAATCAATGCCTGTACCGGAATTAATTTCATACGGGCAATCAGATTTCTCTGACTCTGTGTACTAGGCATAAAAGAACGCGGCCATGTCGGCGTATATTTAATAAATGGTCTTGCGTAAGGAATACCCGAAGCATTCGCATAACCGATCGCATGGGCAATCCCTGAATCCGGAACCCCTGCCACAATGTCCGGTTTCACAGAATCTCCATCCCTCTTTGCAAGCATACTTCCACATTTATAACGCATCTCTTCTACATTCACACCTTCATAAGAAGAAGTCGGATATCCATAATATACCCATAAGAAAGAACAGATTTTCATCTCTTCTCTGGCTTCGCTTAAAACTTCTACTTTCTCCGGTGTTACATATACAATCTCGGAAGGACCAAGCTCTTTATAATCTCGGAAGCCAAGATTAATATATGCATGGCTTTCAAAAGACACACAATAGGCTCCCTCTTTCTGACCAATTACAAGCGGAGTTCTTCCGTAACGGTCTCTCGCAGCATAGATTCCTTCCCCCGTCATAACAAGAAGCGTCATCGAACCATCTACACGCTCCTGAACATACTTAATACCTTCCAGAATACTATCTTTTTCACAGATCATGGCAGCAATCATTTCCGTCATATTGATCTGTCCATTAGACATTTCCTGAAAATGAGAATGCGCTCCTTCGTAAAGGCTTTGTAACAGCTCTTCAGAGTTATTCACCTTTCCGACAGTTGTAATGGCAAAACTTCCAAGCTTTGAGCTGATGATGAGTGGCTGCGGCTCATAATCGGAAATACATCCAATGCCGATATTTCCTTTCATCTCTCCCACATCTTTGTCGAATTTGGTACGAAATGGTGAATTTTCAATATTGTGAATGGCACGGTTAAATCCGTCTTCTCCGTGCGTTGTCATTCCTGCACGCCTTGTTCCAAGATGCGAATGATAATCCACACCATAAAAAAGTTCCAATACACAGTCCTGTTTTGATGCTACACCAAAAAATCCTCCCATAGCTGTTCTCCTTTTTTATTCCATTAAGTGATATTTATTTTTTACACTAGAGATTGTAGCACACTGTTTTCCATTTCTCAAGAATTTCCTATAGGATTCCAATTCCCTCGTATCTATCTTTTAAAACATTTCACTGCAAAGCTGCTGCATTTTCTCATGTATGATCGGCATATCGCGCTCATCTGTCATCGTTACAAGTACATCACCTGCAAGAAGCCTTGTCTGTCCCCGCGGGATCAGTTCTTCTGCCCCTCGCTGAATTGCCACTAACAGGCAATTATCCGGCCATTCTGTGTCACAGATTCGTGTTTCTTCTACTCTTGAGCCTTGATGAATCACATAATTTGTCAAGATTTTCTGCCCATGTCCCTCCGGCACCTGCACTCCCTGTTTTGCAAGAAGACGATCAAGAAGGCTCTCATAGATCGGCTTTGATCTTAAAAGTGTCGCCACAACATACGCCACAATAGATACAATCGCCAGCGATAACATCTGACTCAGTGATCCGGTCATTTCGAAAATTAAGATAATCCCCGTTAAAGGCGCTCTCACAATGGCAGAAAAATAGCCTGCCATAGCAAGCAGAACAAAATTATTGATATACATGCTATCTAAGCCAAAAAACTGTACACCGACTGCCGCGAATGCTCCTCCGATAAATCCTCCGATCACCAACAGTGGGAAGAAAATACCGCCCGGGGCTCCTGAGCCAAAGCTGATTGCCGAAAATAAAAATCGTCCGAGCAACAATAATAAAATCGTTCCCAGCATCATCTCTGTATGTGTCAGCTCTTCAATCAGCGCATGTCCGCTTCCAAGAAGCTGCGGTGCTGTAAATCCAATGAGTCCTGCGCACAAAAAAGGCACAACTATTTTCATTGTCGGATTTAGAAACGTTGCTTTCTGATAACACTCCTGCGCCTTCAACGTAAACCAATTATAAAAAGCGCCTGTAATACCAAGCACCACGCCAAGGAGCAATATCATCCAATAATACTCCATGGGAAGTGCCTTTAGGATATCAAATTGAAAAACAGAATCCATCCCCAATATCGTAGAGCTTAAAAAATCCGCTGTCAAAGAAGCTGACATCACCGACACAAGCACAGATACTGAAAAATTCTTATGCACTTCCTCCAATGAAAACATTACTCCGGCAAGCGGTGCATGAAAAGCTGCTGCCAGACCCGCGCTTGCGCCACAGGTCAGAAGAAATTTTTCTTCCGTTTTTCCTCTGTCTAATCCACGAGATATTCCTTTTCCCACCATGGCGCCTAACTGAATTGACGGACCCTCTCTTCCAAGTGCCAGACCACCCAGCATACACAAGAAACCGCCCAGAAATTTCGACGGAAGCACCTTCCACCACACTTGATCAAGCTTTCCGGCCATTTCACCTTCCAGCTGCGGAATTCCACTTCCTGATATCATAGATTCATATTTCAAAAGTCTTGCCACGACACATGCCAACAGGACAAGCACTATCAGCCATCCTGCCATCCGCAGCGGATTCCCCTTGGTAAATGTTAAAATCTTCTGAGTCCACTGTCCGGCATACCCTAAGACAATTCGGTAAAGGAGCACCACAAAACCTGCGATTGCTCCCACCAGAATCCCCTCTCCTATTAAAATAACCTGAAATCGCTCTGCACGTTTGATCGTGCCTTTCGCATCATGATTCACAGTTCTCTACTCCTCATCGTTACATTTCTTATGATCCTGACGGCATATAAGGTCTCAACACTCCTGCCACATTGCTGATCGGCATAGTCTGAAGCCATACATGTCCCGGTCCGGTAATGACAGTGTTAAATACACCCTCTCCGCCAAACAGCATGTTCTTCACTCCCGGAACACTGCGGATCTCCATATTACAGCTCGGTGTCATAGCTGCTAAATGTCCGGTATCTACAACAATCTGCTGTCCCGGCTGAAGATCGTATTCGACCACATGTCCATCAAATTCTGCAAAGACAATTCCCTGTCCGCTCACTCTCTGCATAATAAAGCCTTCACCGCCAAACAGACCTGCACCAAGCTTTTTATTAAAGAAAATAGAGAGATTTACGCTTGCTTCTCCTGCTAAAAACGCACTCTTTTGAAATACCATCTCCTGCCCCGGGGCAATTTGAAATGCTTTGATCGATCCCGGAAAGCTGGATGCAAATGCAATCAATCCATTTCCTCCCTGTGCAGTGTACACATTCTGGAACATTTTCTCTCCTGCAAACATTCTGCCGAATGCTTTCCCGATTCCGCCATTGGTCGTTGTCTCCATCAACATATTAGGCGACATCCATGACATGCTTCCGCCCTCATTGATCATTTTCTCTCCGCCTTCCAATTCACAGATTACAACCGGAAGTGTCTCTCCTACTATTTGATATCTCATACAAAAATACCTCCTCACACATTTATGTTTTCATCATAATGTGGAGGAGGATGTTCTGTCAATTATTATCTGATATTACTCAGATTTTTTCTTTTTGGAGCTCGTCAATGCACAAAAAAGCACAAATCCGAGGAACAGGACTGCAATCATCATCCATGTTACGAATGCAGCAGTACTCATTCCGCTGAATTTATCATAATAACCTTTCAGATAAATAATCATAATAATCACCGGAATTCCGTATCCTACATAAGCTTTCAGCATTGCCGGAAATTTCAAACCTTTTCCTGTATTTACTTCTGCAAGGAAATTCTCCCAGCCCCAGCCATTCTTTCTTGTAATAAAGAGCAGATAGCCAAGACTACCAAGTGGAAGAAGATTATTTGATACGATAAAATCTTCCAAATCCATGATCGTACTTCCTGCCCCTACCGGCTGAAAATCTGCAAGCACATTAAACCCAAGTACACAAGGCATGCTCAGAACGATAATCGCGATCATACTGACAATCACACTTTTTCTTCTGGACCATTTTAACAGATCCATGTCAAAAGAAATAATATTTTCAAATACAGCCACTAATGTAGAGAACGCTGCAAATGTCAGGAACAGGAAGAATAATGCTCCCCACCAGCGTCCGCCCGGCATCTGTGCAAATAGATTCGGAATCGTAATGAATATAAGGTTCGGTCCGGCATCCGGCTGAATATTAAATGCAAAACATGCCGGAATGATAATGAATCCTGCCATCAACGCAACAAAAGTATCTAAAATCGTAATGTTGATTGCTTCTCCGGTAAGACTTCTGTCTTTTCCCATGTAGCTTCCGAAGATCATCATAGCACCAATACCGATAGACAACGTAAAGAACGCCTGACTCATCGCTCCAAAAATCACATTGCCTATACCGATTCCCGCCATTTTTTTGAAATTCGGGATCAAATAAAATTCAATTCCTTTTTCCGCTCCTTCCAAGAAGAATGAATGCGCTGCTAAAACAATCATAATAAGAAGCAAGGCAATCATCATAACTTTCGTCACACGCTCTACACCTTTTTGAATCCCAAACCAGCAGATCACGAATCCTACCACTGTAATAAGAATTGTCCAAAATGCCATGGTTGAAGGACTTCCGATCATTTGACCGAAACCATTTTGTATATCCTCAGAGGACGCACCAACGAACTCTCCTGTCACACAGCGATAACAGTAATAAAGCATCCAACCGCCAACGGTCGTATAGAACATCATCAGAAGATAGCTTCCGATAATACCGATCCATTTTGTGTGGTGCCAGCGGCTTCCTTCCGGCTCCAGTTTCTCATAAGCTGCCGCTACACTGTATCGGCTTGCACGCCCTACAGCAAATTCTGTGACAAGCACCGGAATTCCCATAACAAGCAGGAATACCAGATAAATTAAAATAAAAGCGGCTCCTCCCATCTCTCCGCAGAGATAAGGGAATTTCCATACATTTCCAATTCCGATCGCACATCCGGCTGATACTAAAATAAAGCCAAGACGCGATCCAAATGTTTCTCTCTTCATAGTATCTCTCACTCCTTTATAACCTGTAACTTATATATTATAAAACATAAGTGTATAAAAATGCAAATAAAATCAAAGATTTCTAATTAAAAACTTAATGTCAAAATTAATAATATATGATATGATAAATATATTATATCATAGTTATCACATATAATAATCCACAATAAAATTAATACTGCAAATCATATTCCCATCTCAAGAAATGTTATACCAGGAGGAATAATTATGTTAAAAATAAACATGTCTAATTTAAATAATCTTGATGTTAAAATTCACAATTTACTTTCTAAAGAATGTAAGTCAAACCCTAAACTAACTATCATTGAAGCAGCAAATCTCTGCCATTGTTCCCCCTCAAAAATATCAAAATTTGTCAAAAAAGCAGGGTTTCAAAATTATAAGCAATATGTCGACTATCTTTGTGATCGCACATCACCTGCAAAAGTATTTTCAAATGAATTCGAGCGCATTCATCACTTTTTAGATACTTTTGATCTGTCTATCATTGATGAATTTATCGCCAAAATCTCTAATTACAAAAAAATTGTTTTAGTAGGATATGGTCCTTCTAAACATTGTGCCTTATACTTTCAATTTAAGCTTCAACTTTTTTGCCCGCAAACTATTTTAGTAATTGAAGACGAGCTTTCTGCTCCTTCACTCCTTGATAGTGACTCTATATTGATCGTATTTTCTGCAACAGGTGCGTACCATTCTTTCCGCCACTTTCAAACTATTGCACAAGAGAAACAGGCCGCTTTCTTACTCCTTGTTGAGGAGTATAATCCATCTATTATTCCTGATTATGGAGAAATTATTTTTTTAACAGACAGTTACCAAACTATTTCTACTATTCCTTATGAGAAATCTCGAATAGTATTTTTTATTTTTATTGAAGAAGTTATTTCTCATTTTATTAAAAATAAATCCTGATATAAATGAAATACTGAGAATATTGATTAATTCTAGTTCCCCTTTTTCTACGTAATTACCAAATTATAATACAACCAAAAATTACTCCAACCCTTTCCAAGTTGGAGTAATATGGTGTTAGAATATAATTATTTTATATTTTGAACTAAATTTCACAGATTCCATACAATTAAAGCATGATTTTTCACTCTCAGCCATTATGTTACTTTTTGTACACTTTTTTCATTTACCCTCTTAAACCCAAAGCCGTTAAATCATGAACAAGCGGAGTAACTGATGTGATTTTCTTTACACAAACAGCATATATATCATCATCCATTTCCAATTCATTTTCATCGTAATCTATTACTGTTTTTAACTCATACGATTTTGAAAAATCTCTTTTTTCAGGCTTTAATGAAACAAAATAATTTTGTTTACTTTGTCTAGTTATACTATATTTCTCAGGTTTCGGAACATTATGGGGCATATTTATATTTAACCATTTTGTGCCATTTACTGTTCCTGCTTTTAAGAGTTTTCTTACCCAAAAATCAACCACCGCTTGGGCATTCTTCCAATCAACTGCAAGAAATGACTCTCTTCTTTGTACATCTATACTTGCAGGGATAGAAAATGCAATTCCAGGCACTTGATATGTGCTTGCTTCAAGAATAGCACCAACAGTTCCACTACAAGTTAAATTTGTTCCTAAGTTTTCCCCATAATTAATACCACTCAAACATAAATCTGGTTTCCTATTTGCAATTTCTAATATTCCGTGAGCCACAGCATATGCTGGTGATCCATGTACTCCATACTTCTGTATTTTCTTTCCATTCAACAACAATTCTTTTTTATCAATAACACCCAGTTCTTTAGATCTAGGAAACGCTCTTCCCATTGATGTTTGCTGATAGGCTGGTGCTACAATAATAATATCACCTATTGTTTCCGCGACTTCCGCCATAGCCAATAATCCCGGCGAATCAACTCCATCATCATTTGTAATTAAAATAAGTGGTCGCATTTATCCCTCCGAATTATAATATTTATTTGATTCGTTTACTTTTATACAATTCTCCAAGTGCATCTGCCATTTTAATATAGTTTACAATTGCCTCTGGCGTAATTGCCACTGCTTCCTTAACCCATTCCGTATGTTCTGGATTCCCAACGATACATTTTAAATTTTCATCTGTTTCTTCAATACTCATATCTTTTAAAGTCATCGGAAGTCCAACATCATAATAAAATTCCAGCAGCCTCTCCACTAAATCAGGATCTGCATTCTCAGCCACTAATTGACATATAATTCCAAATGCAACCTTTTCTCCATGCAAAATCTTTTCTCCATTTGCCACGCCTGTTAATCCATTACACACACAATGAGAAGCTGCACACCCGATATTTTCAAAACCAATTCCGCTCATCAATGTATTAGCTTCAATTACTTTTTCCAACGCTTCTGTTACGATATGTAGTTCGTTTGATATTTTAGCAGTTCTGCCAAACTTCATAATGGTCTCAAAACATGATTTTGCGATAATGCGTGCCGTATCAGTATAACGATATCGCCCGATTTTTGTGCAAATGTAATTTTCGCAATCAGATTTTATACTTGCTTCTGCCTCGAAATACGTTGCAAGTGCATCACCCATTCCTGAAACCAGAAACCGAACAGGTGCTTCTGCAATAATTTGACTGTCAATTAAAACTAAATCAGGATTTTTCAAAAAATATTCAAATCCAGTATGTTCATGTTTATCATTATAATATATTGCCATCGCACTTATAGGTGCATCCGTTGACGCTGTAGTAGGAACAATAATCAATGGCAATTTCATTTTCGCTGCTACACTTTTGGCTGAATCAATACTTTTCCCTCCTCCAATACCTACAATGACATCTGGCCCAACTAATTTCAATGTTTCTACAACACTATTAATATATTCAATAGTAATTTCTTTATCATATTTTACTCCATAAAACTTTTGCTCTTTTTTTGCATATAATGCTCCTAACATTTTTGTATAAGAATCAAAGAAAAATTCATCAATAATCCCTCCCACTTTTCCCCCATATTGTTCTGTATACTCAGGAAGTCTTTTTAATTCTCCAATTCCTTGAATATATCTTGATGGTGAGCCCCATGCTCTACTTTTTCCATTCATTATTGTATATACTCCTTTCACATCACTCAAAAAAGAAAAGACTGAGAAATTGTTTTTCTTTGGCTTTTTTCTCCACTCCTTCTTGTTGGAAATTTGATATACTACAAATCACCAGTAAGCTACATCTCGCATATAACGGCATGATTATAAATCAATATTCTTCCTCACATCTCTCCACAGAAATTATTTTTCTTCATCTCTTTCTATCGAAAGTCTCACAGATTCAATTGGACATCCTGCAATATCATAATCTTCCTTATACACATCATATTTAACTGGATTTCTACTTACCTTTATAAGTCCAATGGCAAGCATTATCATAATAAACAGACTCGGGAATCCTCCTAAATCAGAAGCTGCTTTGATTCCATCTACTCCTGCAAAGCTGATGACAACCCATGTAAGAATACCAAGAGTCATTCCCCAACAAATCTTCAGCCATGCCGGTGATTCCTGGTTATCTACAGTAATACCGTCCACACATAAGCCTGCCATTGCGTTTGTATTTGAATCGGCCGCTGTTACAAAGGAAATGAACACAATAAACAAATAAAACGGAATAATAATACTTGAGATCGGAAGTTGTTCTAACACTTCATAAACAACCGATTCTGTTCCTCTATTCAATAAACTGTCATATAACCCTTTCCCTTGCATTTCATAATAAATAGAAGAACTTGAAAATAATCCCATCCAAATCATACTAAACACAGCTGGAATAAAAAAGTTACATTTGATTGCATCTCGAACTGTGTACCCCTTCAAAATTTTCCCAAGAAATACTCCTGAAATAGGTGCCCATGCCATCCATACACACCAATAAAAAATCGGCCAACTTCTTGCCCAACTATCTCCAGTAATTTCACCCGTTTCAAGACTCATTCGGAAAAAATCCTGTAAATATGCACCTAAAGATTCTACAGAAAAATTCAACATAAATGCAGTCGGGCCAAAAATCAGAATAAATACTAATAAGAACACATACACATATCCATTCACAGATGATAATATTCTAATCCCTTTCATTATCCCAGAAACACTAGATATTATAAACACTGTTACAATGGCAAATATAATTACCGCCCAAGATGCCGGTCCACTTGGAATTCCAAATACTTTTTCAACGCCTCCACCTAGGGTTAGTGTTCCTGTTCCAAGAGATGCTGCCATTCCAAGAACTAATGCCACCAAACACACCACATCAATGATTCCACCATACTTTTTAACCTTTCCCCCAAACACCGGAACAAATGCTGAACCAATAGAATAAGACTGTTTCATATTATAAAAAACAAATGCAAATAAAACTGCAACAACTGTATAAATAGCATAGGGAGATAATGTCCACTCAAGAAACATTGTTTTCATTGCAAATATTGCAGCACCTGCACTTCCCGGTTCTACCCCCTGCGATATTGCAGGTTGATAAAAATGATATAAAGGTTCTGCACACCCCCAAAACAAAATTCCTGAAGCAACCGTTGTACAAAGAGTAATCCAAACAAGGTTGCTAAATGACATAATCGGTCTGGCCTTTCTTCCACCAATTCGAACTTTACCGAGTGGCGAAAAGAATACAAATATAACTGTTCCCAGACACAATAGTGTTACGGTATTGAATGCCCATGCAAAATTTTCTAATATAAAATTTGTCAAAAAATGCATTCCGTCTAAAAATTTTTCTTCATTCCACAGGCTAATTACCACAAGTGCCACTAATAAAAGCCACGGGGGAAAAAATATCCATTTTTTAAACGATACCTTTATTTCTTTATTTTTTTCCATATAGTTCACCACTTCTTTCCTAATGTAATAATATTTTTAAAAAAGGAATCTTTTTCTGTGCAAGTATACTATACAACATACCCTCTCCATCTTCTCCAAGCACTCTTCTGGGAATGGCAAACCATTCTCTTTTCAACCATATAACTAAAACTTTATCTGTATATAATACCCTTGCCTTTTCTATAGATACTTTCCTATTATTCATACCGCATACAATATTCTCATCGTTTAGTTCAATTTGATATATTGGTTTATCTTTTACCAATTGTCGTACACGTTGACGTCTTGTATAATCCACACCATAAGATAGGTAAAATAGTACTCCAATAAGTAGTATCAATAATACAAGTTGATAAAAGTTGTCTGGATTTTTGATATAATCCCAAAGCAAATATACTCCTAAAGCACTAACAACTCCTATATGAATTCCTCGATATTTACTTTTTCTCCATTCTACACATTGAATCGTATCCCTTGCTTCTTCTACTGTCAGATAATATTTAAGTATCACTATGCCTCTCCTTTATGTGCATATACTCCTGCGAATTTCGCAAGAGTATATGCATACTTTGTTATTCATTATAAATATTATGAATTTCTTTTAACACTTCATCTGTGTAATGTGGCATAACCTTATAAGCCTTCTTATTTAATCGTTCGTATAATGCGGCATTATCTTTATTTGGATAAAAAACATCCTGTACCTTTACCATTTCTTTAACAGCCTCTTCATAGTCTTTAAAACAACCAAGCGCAACAGCTGTATTAATAACTGCTCCAAGGCTTGCCGATTCGTTCACTATATTTCTTTTTGCTGGAAGATTAAAAATATCTGCAAAAATCTGCATAAATAAATCGCTGTTCGATCCTCCGCCAGAAATCACAATTTCCTTCAGTGGTTTCCCAAGTTCTTCACACATTTCATCACAATGATTTTTCATTGTATATGCGATCCCCTCTAAAATAGAACGATACATATACGCTTCATTCATGTGAGCTCCAAATCCCAACATAATTCCTCGTTTGTATGGTTCCCAAGGATTAGCAAGCCAATCTAAAACAGTCATTAATCCATCACAACCTGCTGGTACCTTTTCTGCTTTTTCATTCAACAATTCTTCTGGTGAAAGTCCCTGTTTTTCTGCTTCTTCCACCAATCCATCTCCAAAAAGATCTCGGAACCAACTTACAGTCCACATCCCACGTCGAATGCCATAGCTCTCATAAAGATACATTCCGGGTACTGATGATAAAATTGCCCAAAGTGCTTTGGGATTGTCCGGAAGTTTTTTCCCCTGTATCATCAATGTAATATATGTACCAAGAGAAATAACTGCAGTCTCTTCATTTATAAGACCCGAACCCAGTCCTTCTACTGCTTTATCGTTCGTTACACTTACAACGGGAAGTCCTTCTGGAAAACCTGTTTTTTCTGATGCATATGAAGTAACTTGTCCGATAATCTCTCCTGGCTTTACTGCCTCAAACAGCATTTCTCTTGGAATCTGATATTTTTTAATAACTTCTTCATCTTCACTCCAGTTCCATGTTTCCATATCCACTGGCCATTCTCCAAAAGCATTTCCAATACAATCTTTAAATTCACCCGTCAATCTACATGAAAGATATCCCGTAGAAGAAGTTACATAAGCCACTTCTGGATTTGTATGCTCGTATGGGACTGCTGTACGAGCATCCATCCAACTAATTACCGGCTGTGCCAGAGTTCCGTCTTTTTTTAATAAAACCCTGCAACATCTTATACCACCAATTCCTATGCCAATAATGTTTTCAACATTCTCCTTTAAGTCTGCCAAAGCTAATTGGCTAGCTTCGCAAAGTGAATCCCACAGATTATCATTTGGATGTTCTACAATTCCAGGAGATTCCAAGTGCATTGGAGCTAATTTTTTCTTCCCTTTTGCGACAATTTTTCCGGCCAAATCATAGATAAATACTTTTGCGCTCTGAGACCCCACATCTATTCCAACAATATATTTTTTCTCCATGTTGTACCTCCAATTATCTAATGAGGAATCCACCATCTACAGCTAAAACATGTCCATTTACAAATTCAGATGCTTCGCTGGCTAAAAATACTGTTGCTCCCATAAGATCATGTACTTCTCCCCATCTATTCGCCGGTGTGTGATCTACAATCCATTTACTTCTTTCCGGATCATTAACAGAATATTCCGCAGCCTTTGTTTTAAAATATCCTGGTGCAATACCATTTACTTGAATATTATACTGTCCTAATTCATCACAATATGCTTTTGTTAATCCTGCAATACCATGTTTAGTTGCTACATAAGCAGGAGAAAGCTGACAACCAAGAAAAGCAAACAAAGAACAAATATTGATAATTTTTCCACTTTTCTGAGGGATCATCACTTTTGCCACCTCATGACTCATTTCAAAGGCTGCTGTTAAATTTACTGCTGTCATCTTATCCCACAGTTCTCTTCCAAATTTTGTAACCTCTTCACAAAGACAAATTCCTGCACAGTTTACCAAAATATCTACTGAGCCAAGTTTTTCTACACAAGTCTCTACTGCTGTTTTACAAACTCCATCTTCTGTAAGATCTGCTTTCATATACACAGCCTTTCCACCTTCTGCCTCAATCAAACTATTAAATGATGGATCATCTGGCATGATACTCGGCATAAAAATATTTGCTCCTGCTTTTGCCAAAGCTAAAGAAAATGCTTGTCCTAATCCGGTATTTCCACCTGTTACAATTGCATTTTTTCCTTTCAGTGAAAAGTAATTCATATTAAAATCTGTAATGTTTTTCATAATCTCAAATCTCCTTTTTTTGATTTTTTCTAATTTTCTCTGATAATTTTTCTACAAATTCAATAGCATCCCCTTCTACTACTATTGATGCCAAACTACATATTGGGGCATTTTTATTTGTATTTACTGCTATAATGTTATCCACATTATCCAACCCTTCAATATGTTGCAAAGAACCATAAATTCCCAAAGCAATATATAGTTTAGGACTGACTATTTTCCCTGACTGTCCTACTTGAATACTCCGTGGGGCTATTCCCGCATCTACTAAGTTTCTGCTAGAAGCAATCATAGCATGTAGCGGTTCAACTAATTTTTGAAGTTTAGGGAATTGTTTTCCCACTCCCCCTCCACCGGCAACTAATACTTTTGCATCTCTAATGTCCGATTCTTTTCTGCTAATATTCTCACTCAGAACTTTTATTGGAAGGTTTTCTTCAGTTTCCAATTTATGCATTATGGTTATAGTTTTTGTTTCTCTGTCTGTTTCTCCTCTAAAGTGAAAAATCCCTAGTCTCACAGTCATTATTACAATGTTCTCTTCTTTATTTAAGATACACGCCATTAATTTACCTTCAAATGCTGGTCGTACCATACATAACTTCTCTTCTTCCTTTCGAACCTCCACTACATCTGCTACCAATCCAGTCTCTAATTTAATTGCTAAAGATGGAGCAATCATTCTCCAAATCGGTGTAGAAGGTATAATAATGCAACTATATTGTTCCCGTTCCTGCAACATTCGTATATGTTCTGAAATCCAACGCACATTATAGGTTTGTCCTTTTGATACTGCAAACTGATGAATTACATCAAAATATCCAGTCACCTCCTCAGAAATTTCCCCAAAAGCAACAGCATGTAGTTTCACTTCCGTCCGCAAATATAAGTTTTCCACTACTCCTGCCAAGTCTGCTGAACGCTTTATATCATGCTCATCTAAACATACTAATATTTTCACCATTTTACAGAAATCCCTTTTCTTTCAAAAACTTATAAACACAATCAATTCCTACCTCATCTGTCTTTACTACTATTTTTTTCTGCTCTTTCATTTTCATAGGATAGGTCTTAATAACTTGTGTTTTCGAACCACTTAATCCAACTTCTTCTTCCGAAAAATTCAACTCTTTATTTGTTTCTATTTGAATCATGGACGAAACATCTTTTTTCCTATTTTCATACTTTACAAAAGGTAGTTTATATTTACTGTCACTACTAATTCCAAGTATTGCTGGAACTTTTACAGCCAAAACAGTTCTCTGCTCTTCAAAAGCAGTTTCTAATATTATTTCTCTATTTTTAATATTTCCTTCTATTATTTTAATCACATGACTCATAAAGGAAACATCTAAAAACTCAGCGATCTGTGCAGGAACATGCGCTGTATCTCCGTCCCATGAATGTACCCCCGTAAAAATCAAATCACATTGCTTTTCTTTTATACTTCGCGCTAAAATTTTACTGGTTACATATGTATCACTGCCACGAAACAAAGGATCTGTAATAAGATAAGCCCGATCCACACCGCGTCGTATTAAATCTTCCAGATAGGTACGATTACTCTCAGGTCCCATACTTAAAACTGTTACATCTGCACTAAACTCTTCTTTCAAATGAAGGGCCGCTGCCACTGCACAAGCATCATCTGGATTGATAATCGATTTTTTGTTTTCTCTTACTAAAATATTTTTTTCATAGTCGTATACTATATTTTTTACATCTGGAACAATCTTTACCAGACACATAATTCTAAGCTTATCCATTTTCACCCCTAGTTGACTTCTTTGTTTTTCTTTACCAACATCATGAAGATTGCAATAAATACTACACCAATAAAACCAAGAACTGCACTTCCTATAAAGTACGCATTATATCCTGCAATTGGACCAAAATGATTAAACATAAATGAATTAAACATAGGAATTACAATATCCGGAAGATATCCCAACAAAGCTGTAAATCCCATAGCCGTACCTATAATAGCAGGATTTACTTTACAGTCGTCCATTAAGGACCAATAGGTTCCTCTCACAGCATAAATAAAGAAAGATAATACCAAAATAATTGCAATAAAAAGTGTATTTCCTGATGTTACAGGTAATATGGAAACAACAATCAGAAGAATAGCTGACGTAAGCAATGCTATAAAAATTGCTTTTGCTCTCCCAAATTTATCTCCAATAAATCCTCCTACAAATCCTCCTACCGGTCTCAACCATAACACCACTGTCATAACAACTCCTACAGTTACCGCATCAATACCTATATTACTTTCAAGGAAGCCACTGAAATAATATAATGTCCAAGTAAGAGAATATGCCATAAAGACAATTGCTGCCATAACAAATACAGTTTTATTCTTCATTAATTCTTTACATTCACTCAACTTAAATTTTTCTGATTTTACATCAGAACCTTTTCGAAACATACCATTTGGATTCTTGTCATCATCCATAAAAATGATAACCAACACCATAACAATCACAATTGCAATTGTATAAAGATATACTAATGCTACCATGGCACTTCTCTTTTCATCTGCTCCTGGATCCACTCCCATACGATTGGCAAAAATTGTTACTGCAATGACTCCAAGAATTGCTTCAATTAATCCACGCCCTCCATCAAGAATTCCAAAAAACCTTCCTTGTTCTTCCGGTCTTGCCAATAATTTAATCAATTTCATATGAGCTGCCCAAAAAGTAAAAATCGAAAAAATTCCCCAGAGAATATATATCATAACGATTCCCGCGAACTCTGGAACGGTAGCAAACCAAAATCCCGCGGCCGCCGTTCCCGCTAAAGAAATAACTAATAACTTTTTACAAGAAAATTTGTCACAAAGAATTCCACTTGGGAAATAACTAACCACAGATATAATTCCTAAAAACAAAAAAATTGTATTCAAATCTTGCAAGCTGATATTAAAAACGCTCAAAAGTGTTTCTTGATAATTGTTTTTCAAATAGGCAATTGGATAAATCACCCCTGCCGACGATACAACTAATGCTAATTGAACATATCGTTTTAAAGTTTCTTTATTCATAGCCTCTCCTCCTTACTACTCTCTATATTTTTCTCCTTCTTCAACTGGAAAAATCGTCCCGTAATTCATAATACCATTAGGGTCGAAAGCTTTTTTAAGCGTTTCTAACATATAGTATGCTGATCCATGTTCTTCTTCAGTCCACTGGTTTCTGTATTTTCCAATACCATGATGATGGCACATAGAGCCTCCCAATTTCAGTGTTTCTTCTACAATAATTTTTTGTATTGGATGATGGTACAAGCGTAGTTCGTCCTCAGGCGCGCAGTTGATATTATAGTTATATACAAAATACATGTTTGTTCCATTCATATAGCTATGAGAAGAGTGCCCACCTAGCATAGTCAAATCTTCCGCCATCTCATACTCGTTTCTAATTCTATTCATAACATTATAATATATCTGTGTAATATGCTCCCAATCAGCAGAAATTTCTGTGGTATAACCATCATGTCGATCATTATCTATCATACCTTGACGCTCATCATCTAAATCTTGCTGTGACCAGTTTAAATGATTAAACCAGTCCTCTATAAGCTGACTATCTACTTTTTCTATAATTCCATCTTTATATTTATCCACTGCCTTTTCTATAGCTTCACACGTTGCATTCACAATGCCAAGCGGTCCTTCTGCCATGAAAATCAATACACATTTTCCTTTATGGAAATGATAAAAATGTTGTCTTGCATCTTCTTCTGAATAAGTTCTCGCTACTGAAGGCTTAAATCCTTCTGTTACAACTTCACGCAATACTTTAATTCCAGTGTCAACATCATTAATTAAATAACCATAAAATCTGTTATTATCTGGATAATACTTAAATATCTTAACTGTTACTTCTGTAATATAACAAAGAGTACCTTCGTTTCCGAGAACAATATGTCTGATATCCGGACCGCCAGAACGTCTCGGAACATTTTTAATTCGCGAAATATGACCATTAGGAAATACACATTCTAATCCTACAATCATATCTTCAATAGCTCCATATAAAGTGGAAAACTGTCCAATACTTCTTGTCGATACTAAACCTCCATATTCTGCCACAGGTTTAGATTGAGGAGAATGTCCAGTCGTATATCCCAGTTTACGAAGTTCATCTTCCAAAACTTGAAGTTGCACCCCTGCTTGTACGGTAGCTTGCATATTGTAAGTATCAATTTTTATAATTTTATTCAAATTTTTTGCATCTACAACAATAGTTAATTCCTTCCAGTTTTCCAACCCACCCTCTGTAGCAGTATTACCACTTCTCGGAATTACATTAATTCGATTTTCATTACAATATTTTAATAGTTTCTGTACTTCTTCTGCGGAATATGGATAAACAATCGCAATCGGCATTGGCACATTTAAAGCTTTTTTGGCTCTTGCATATTTTTTATATCTGTCAGCTGACGCTTCATACAAATCATCTTCGCTCAGATTAATCTGTGTTTCTTCTAATATTTCATGCAAGTCTCTAATAATATCTCCTTGAGTTTTACTCATATCACAATCCTCCAAATTTGTTAAAATTGACCAAATTAAGTACTTATTTGTTTTAACATATGTTATTTTTTATAATTGGAATATATCATAGTATTATTCTATTTTCAATACTTTTTTGGAAAAATTTCTATTTTTTTGTTCATTTTGAAAATTTTTGGAAAACTTTCCACTTCAGTTCGTAATTATTCTTTAATCATGCCATCTGGAAATTCCATAAAAAATAAATCCACTTGTATGATACCAAGTATGCCTAAAATCCAAACTCATCGATAAAGACTCTATAAAATCGTTCTGAGAATTTGTAGTTTGTTAAGAAATCTCAGAGTATTAACACTTATAAAAGCACGCAAGTTATTTTCAAATAGCATAAAAAAGCCAGCAGATAATCTACTGGCAGAAAAATTCATATTTTTTAATCATCTGCTTGACCCTGAAACATCAAATTAGGATTATCCCATCAGCCAAACAACCTCTTCTTTTAAAATATTGCTCTATTTCTTATCTCTTAAATATACTTTCATAATATCTCCGTTTTCCATTTCACTAGCTCTTCTATTTTCACAATTTTAATACTTCCTCAGTGTATCATGACTGTCATCCATTGTATTTTCTATCTTCCTGATCACTACATAATAACCGCCGTCTCCGGCTTTTACAAAGATTCGTTCTCCCACTTTATGCCCCTTTAAGGCTTTGCCAAGCGGCGATTCAATGCTGATAAGCCCTTGAAGCGAGTTGCCACGCACACTTGTCACAAGCCGGTAAGTCTCTACCTCGTCATCATCTTCAAAATACACATCAACTGTATTATTGATTCCCACTTCGTCTTCCTCAGACTCATCCGATACAATCTGCGCATATTTCAGCATTTTCTCTAAATAGCGAATACGGCTCTCATTGCGGTTCTTATCCTGTTTCGCTGCTTTATACTCAAAATTTTCACTTAGATCCCCCTGCGCTCTTGCTTCTTTCACCGCCTCAAGTTCTCTCTTACGAACAACAAGTTTTCGGTACTCAATCTCTTCTTTAATCTTTTCTACATCACTTCTGGTTAATTTCTCTCCCATGATACCCCCCTATAATCTATCAAATTATTTCCAGTATTTACTTATCCATTCTTTTACAAGCTCATCAGATGCCAAGAATTTCTCTCGCACTTTTGTCTGTACTTCTTCTCTGGATATCCCTAGCTCCTGAAGCATTTCTATGGACGCCTTAGCTCCTTCTTCGACACCTTCTTTTCGTCCTTCTTCAACGCCTTCTTTCCGCCCTTCTTCGCGTCCTGCTTCCACGCCTGCTTCTTTCCCTTTTCCATATCCCTGACGCCAACCACTGTTCATCATATGTTGATAATCTCTCAGTGCTTTCTGTCTTGCTTCATATTCCATCCGTTTTTCTTCATCAGCGCTAAGTTCCACCAACCGTTCATACGCCTTCTGTGTATATTCGTTACCTTCTGCTGCCATTTCCAGTTCCTCCTTATCCGTAGCATTAAAGAACCGTGCCCATTTTAGAAGTTCTGTCTCCGGATAATCATATTTTTCAAGTTTGGGAAGCTCTAGCACATGAATCTCAAACTTATCAGAATATTGAAGCCGACGATGATCTTCCCATATATGGAATCTGGAGTAATATTCCTCGTCATCAAATAACTTAAAATCCAGAATACTAACATGAATACGTTTCATAATAAATAAATCTTTCGTACCCATACTGCACTCCTTCCCGCAGGAAAGAACCATGCATATTAAATACGAAGGATATATATCTTTATTATAAATATACTCTTAGAAATATACAACTGCTTTCCCACATATCTCATTTTCATTTGCATTTCCGGAATTCTATGGCTGAATTGCCTGCGACCTATATATGAATGACCGAATTAGAATTCTTAGATAAATTTATTGTAATAGAAGGAGACGCAAAAGACAAGAAAAAAGAGAAGTTTAATTATAACCTCTCCTTTTCACATCATTAAAATAATAGATATGGATTATATAATAAAAATTCACCTGCCATTGCAAGCAATAAATACGCCATTGCCCGTCCTTTCACATATTTCTTTGGAAGACGTATCTCACCGGTAGAAACCACCAGTTCCAAGTCATCAATCTCTACAGTCTCTGTTTTCAAATGCACACCGAAGATTTTCGTGAATATTTTCCATATAAGATAACCAGCCAATGCTCCGAGAATATTAGCAGTCAAATCATCAATATCCAAAGCACGGAAGTTAAAAAGCTGTGAAATCTCAATAAGCATAGAAAACATTGCTCCTATGAACACCGTTTTTCCCACACTTCTGCACTCTTTCCAGATAAAAGGAAGTAGAAATCCAAGGGGCATACACATGATAACATTCAGAACATATCCAATCCCCGCTTCAGCAAATGGCTTCAGATTGATCCTCCCCGAAAAAAGAGGAATATCCGTCCGAAGTACGTCTGCCAAAAGTCCGATTCCGGTAACTTCATATACCATCCACACATACACAAGAAATATACATGTCCAGATCAGAGAAACAGCCTGACAATGTTTCCCACTCTTCCTCCCCTGATACACCAATACAAGCTGATATAACAGGCAAGGTAAAAATACACATATCAAACTATATACCGTAAATATATTAAACATTCCCTCCATAATTTCTTCTCCTCCTTCGAGATATCTGATGTTTCTATTATAGAAATGAAATCTTTATATTCTCGAAAGAAATTTATTAAGGAATTATGAATTTTATTCTTTTTCACACCATGGTTGCAAGAAAACCATCTGACTTATTCAGGAATCAGTCCATAATGTACCATCGCTTTGTAAATTCCGTCATTCTCTACAATATCTGTCACGTACTCTGTATAAGGTTCCAACGCTTTATCATGTTTTCCCATAGCGACCGCATGAGTTGCATATTCAAACATAGACAAATCATTGCTGCTATCACCAAATACATATACTTCATCCTTGGAAATGCCGAGATGCTTCCTTATGTATTCAATCGCAGTCGCCTTACTATATCCTTTCTGAATACATTCATACATTCCGCCTCTGCGGTCAATAATTTCCATTCCATCTTCAATGCAGGCAAAAAACTTCTCCGTCTCACAGTGTTTATCTGTAAGAACCAAAATTTTATCATACTGAAAATTTTTCTTCTCTATTGTTTTCTCTGTTCCAAGTCCCATAGATGCCATATACCGCTTTGTGCTTTCTACAGGCTCAAACCGACTAATGCGCTCCGAAAAATAAATGTCTTCTGTTCCTTCTAAAAATCCTTCCATCCGATACTGTTCCATAGCTTCAATATAGCGAACACCCCGCTCATACGGAATATGGCTTTCCATCAAAACTTCCTGCTTATAGACCAAATATGTTCCGCATCCACACAAATAGCCATCAAAATCTAAATTTTTGATCATTGCGGGAATACTGCAGATCGTGCGCCCGGTGTTAATAAAAATCTCATGTCCCTGCTCTTTTACTTTTTGCAATGCCTCCAGCGCACTTTCCGGTATCGTTCCCGTAAGTCCACTGATCAATGTATCATCAATATCGAAAAATAATGCTGCCATTATTGTGATTCTCCTTATCTTGTAATTCCCAGATATGCATCCACTCCATTTGCAATTCCCGCTACAATCTGAAGCTGATATTCTTCTGTTGCCATTTTTCTGTCTTCCTCCGGGTTTGTCATATAACCCATCTCTACAATTGTCACCGGAACCTTCGCCCAATTCACTCCACTCATGGTATCCGTCTCCCATACTCGTTCTTTGCGGGCTCCGGTAGCTGCCACTGCGCTGTCAAGCACACAAGAAGACAAAGCTTTACTTTTCTCATACAGTTCCCCATTATATGGATTAGAAGCAGTCTGGCAAATGGTCATCATGCCATTGGCGCCGCTATTTTCTGCGCCGTTAGCGTGAATACGGATAAATGCATCTGCACCGGAAGAGTTCGCAACTTCTGCTCGCTCTGCATTAGAGATATCCACATCAGAGGTTTCCCGAACCATGATTACCTCATAGCCCCGGGTTGCAAGCTCTTCCTTAAGCTTCATAGATACTTCCAATGTCAGCTCGTACTCCGGCTTACCCGTGGCAACACCGCTTGTTCCTGACGCGACCTTCGCCTTCCTCTCAGACGCTCCCGGTCCTACCGGCTCTTTCTCACTATTTCCCTGCGCCTGATGTCCGGCATCAATCACCACAAGATAGCCATTAGTTTCTGGTTCTTCGACCATTGCATCCTCTTTCGCTTCTTCTGTTTCTTCCGGTTCTTCTGTCTCAATCACAAGCTCTTCCGGCTTTTCTTTTGGTTCAGCCTTGGGTTCTTCTTTTTTGCTGCATCCTGTTACACATACCGCAAATACGAGCCCCAGCAAAATTACTTTTTTCATTTCCTGATTCCTCTTTATTTTGCAATTCCCGAAAGGTCAATTTCCCCGTCAAATACTACTTCTGCAGGTCCTGTCATAAATACATGACCTGTATCTTCCTCCCACTCTATTATCAAATCGCCTCCGAGAAGCTTTACTGTCACTTTTCGTTTTGTCAAACCATTTAAAATACTGGCTACTGCCACTGCACATGCACCTGTACCGCAGGCAAGGGTTTCACCCGAGCCACGTTCCCACACGCGCATCTCTACCGTATGTTCATCCAGTACATGTGCAAATTCTGTATTGATCCTCTGTGGAAATCTCGGATGGTTCTCAAACTTCGGACCGATTTTTTCAATCTCAAGTTCTTTTAGATCATCCATATATACAACGGTGTGCGGATTGCCCATAGACACACCCGTCATACGGTACTTTCTTCCATCCACATCGATCTCTTCATCGATCACTTTTCCTACATCTTTATTTTCCATTGCGATTGGTATCTCTTCCGGCGCCAAATGCGGTTCTCCCATATCCACCTTCACATGGCGTACTTTTCCATTTTCTACCGCAAGGTCAAGATATTTAATTCCTCCTAATGTTTCTACGGATATCCTTGTCTTATCAGTCAGCCCATAATCATACACATATTTTGCCACACAGCGGATACCGTTCCCGCACATTTCCCCTCTGGAGCCATCTGCATTATACATAACCATCTGAAAATCCGCTGTCTCTGACGGACAGATTAAGATCAATCCATCGGAACCAATTCCAAAATTCCGATTACTAACAAATTTTGCTACAGCAGACGGATCTTCTATCGTCTCTTTAAAACAGTTTACATATACATAATCATTTCCCAGTCCCTGCATTTTCGTAAATTTCATAGCAAGCTCTCCATTCTTCCCGTTCATTTTAATCCTAATCAATTTCACCCAAAATTATATGTCATTCCATATAGAAAGTCAAAGACATCTATGATCTTTTTGTTGAAAAACCGACCGCACTCTGTTACAATGTGTTTTAATGAACAACGAAAAATGAGGTGATCCTTATGGGACTTGCAATTCCAATCGAGACAAGCGCCAGACACATCCATCTATGTCAGGAGGATTTTGAAAAATTATTCGGCGAAGGACAAACGCTGACTTATCAGGCTGACTTAAGTCAACCCGGACAATATGTTGCAAAAGAAAGGCTCTGTGTAAAAGGACCGAAGGGAAGCTTTGATACGGTTGCCATTTTAGGACCTTTTCGTCCGGAAACACAGCTTGAGATTTCAATGACAGATGCACGCAAGCTTGGGATTCCGGCTGTGATCCGCCAATCCGGTGACACTGCTGACACTCCCGGCTGCACATTGGTCGGCCCCGCCGGCTCCATTGACATTGACCACGGTGTAATTGTCGCAAAACGGCATATCCACATGACTCCTGTCCAGGCTGTGCAGGCAGGCGTTCAGGATAACGACGAAGTCTTTGTCATTATGGACAGCTTCGAGCGTTCTCTGATTTTTGCCGACGTGATTGTCCGCGTAAACCCTAACTTTGCCCTGGCCATGCACGTGGACACAGACGAAGCGAATGCTTTTGCCGGAAACAGCCACCCAACCGGTGTGATTTTGAAGCTCTTCGGCGGACGAACCTACAATCTGCAAAAGTGGGCAGATGAACTGCAAAGCGGCATCAACCGATTATAACCGATTTCCCAAAAAACAAAGAAGAGATAAACGCGCATCCTGCGATTGCCGCCTTTATCTCTTCTTTTATATCTTCATCTTTTTACTTCTTCGACTTATTATATCTTCGCGGTCAATGTCTTCGCACTGACACCCTGAAGCATGCCTAACTTCCCGGACAGGGTACTCGTTATATTCCCCGGTGCATCCAGCACAACGCTAATGATGGACACGCCTCTGTCACGATATGGAATTCCCATTCTTCCTACAATATACTGTCGGAATTCATGGAGCAGTTCATTGACTCTCCCCGCTGATTCCTCATCCTTCACAATGATACTGATCACTGATACTTTGTTGTCCATGATTAACCCTTCTCTTCTTATCCGATTGAAAACTTCTGCATGATAACGGACTTCTACATTGCATCAATAATCTGCTGTGCAAATGCGTCCAGCTCTGCTTCTCTGTCATTTTTCAACACAGATTTGATTGACAACTGCTGTGTAAGAAGCTCCATTTCTTTCATTTCCTCTAACTTCTTCACAATCTGTTTTCCTGCTGTCGGAGCCCATGTTCCATTATCCATCAATGCAACCGTGCGTTTCTGTACTGATAACGCTTTCATGTCATTTAACAGGTTCTCCATCGGCGGATAGATCCCTCCGTTGTAAGTCGCGCAGGCAATTACAATATGACTTGCACGGAAGATTTCTGCGATTAATTCTGATACATGTGTTTTAGAAACATCATATACTGCAATATGGCGGATTCCTTTTTCAGCCAGTTTTCCTGCCAGTGCATCTACTGCCTGTTCGGTATGTCCGTACACAGAACCATAAATCATGACAACCTCTTTATCCTCCGGCTCATATTTGCTCCATTTATCATATTTATCAATAATGTAAGAAAGATTCTCTCTCCAGATCGGACCGTGCAGAGAGCAGATGAGTTGAATATCAAGTCCTGCTGCCTTCTTGAGAAGCGCCTGTGTCTGCATTCCGTATTTACCTACGATATTTGCATAATAGCGTCTTGTATCTGCCAGCCACTCTTTGTCAAATTCCAATTCGTCACTGAAAATATTGCCGTTTAACGCACCGAATGTTCCAAATGCATCTGCGGAGAACAATACCTTCTCTGACTCTTCATAAGTAACCATAACCTCCGGCCAGTGTACCATCGGCGCCATAACAAAGCGGAAGGTATGTGTTCCTGTCGTCAAGGTATCTCCTTCTTTTACAAGAACAACACGATCCTCCTGCGGAAGGTCAAAAAACTGTCCGATCATCTGTATGGTCTTGGCATTGGCTACGATCTTCATATTCGGGAAGCGACGCATCATTTCCTGAATACCAGCTCCGTGATCCGGCTCCATATGCTGAACGATCAAATAATCAATCTCTTTTCCATCCAGAACATAATCTATATTTTCCATAAACTGCTGCAGTGCACATACATCTACTGTATCTAATAATGTAACTTTTTCATCCATGACAAGATAAGAATTATAGGAAACTCCTCTCGGAATCGGAAATAAATTCTCAAAAAGTGTCAAGCGGCGGTCATTACATCCTACCCATACAATATCGTCTGTTACTTTTCTTGTATTCTGCATATCAGAATCCTCCTAATCATATGCTAAATCTCTTTATCTTCTCTTCATTTACCAATATTCGCAATTATTATAGCACACTTTCCTTCTTTCGTATGCATTTTTTTCAATTTCTTCAAGAACAGTTACACGCAGGCATTTTTCACCCCTCTGAGGAGATTATCGGTAATCGCCGCCATCTCTTCCACCGTCTGATCTGAGTCTTCATCCAGCCATTTTTTAATCATTCCAATACATCCGAACAAACAGAACGTATAAGCATACTGCAGTTCATCCACCATTTCCGGATGCTGGCTCTTAAATAACCGCACACTATGTTCCGCAATCAGCTCCTCTAACCGATAGACAAACGCCATATCGCCATGTTCCCCCATAAGCGCCTGACAGATCTCTCTGTTTTTCTCCAGCACACTGAAGATTTCTTTCACATAAGCCGCATTTTCACACTCCAGATCCACTTCTGGATGATCCGCGATCACCTGACGAAAATCTTCCATCAGTTCTTCTTCGATGGTGCTCATCATATTATAAATATCCGTGTAATGGAGATAAAATGTAGAACGGTTGATATCTACTTCTTCTACAAGTTCCTTCACCGTAATCTCACGAATATTTTTCTCTTTCATTAACTTAGCAAGCCCTGCCCGCAATTGATTTTCTGTTTTTCGTATTCTTCTGTCTTTCTTTTCTTTTACCATGACATACCCTCTCTTCTTATCATTTTTCACCGAATACTGTTTATAAAAAATTTATAATTTATTCTGTACATTTTCTTCCCAACTGTCCAGTATCGGACAAACACTCCCCGATTGTCGTTTGCCTCTCATTCACCCTTTTAGTATAATTACATCGGGACGATAAAACAACTATGTGTCCATTAATAGATTTATCATCTATAAAATAACACAATTTAATCTCTGTTTCAATCATTTTTTTATACATAATTACAAGGAGGTCGATTTTATGATTAAACAGGAGTGGGCATATCTTAGAAAAAATAAGATTTTACTGCTTGTTTTTCTGGCTATCATTGCCATTCCCACTATTTACACAACGTTATTTCTAGGTTCTATGTGGGACCCGTACGGAAAAGTTGACCATCTTCCGGTTGCCATTGTCAACGAAGATAAACCGGTCACTTACAATGATGAAACGTTAGAAGTCGGAAATGAGATGGTTGATTCTTTGAAAGACAATGATTCTCTCGATTTTCATTTTGTTTCTTCAAAGGAAGCGAAAGATGGATTAAAAAACGGTACTTATTATATGGTCATCACCATTCCGGAAGATTTTTCAGCAAACGCTTCTACCGTACTCGATGAGCATCCAAGAAAAATGGTTCTGGATTATGAAACCAATCCCGGCACAAACTATATTGCCTCAAAGCTAAGTGAGACTGCTCTTAGCAAAATTCGCACCAGTATCGCAGATACAGTAACTAAAACTTATACCGAGACTGTATTTGATCAGATTGTCACAGTCGGAGAAGGTATGACAGAGGCTTCCGACGGTGCCGGACAGCTCGCAGATGGCGCCATTCAGCTTGCAGACGGAAACAATACCATTACAACGAACTTAAATGTACTGGCAAATAGTTCTCTTACCTTCAAGGATGGCGCTGACAATCTCCATGTAGGTCTGAAAAAATACACTGACGGTGTTGCTCAGCTTGATGATGGTTCCAAGAAGTTAAAAGACGGGTTATCTACTTTAAACAACGGGACTTCTGCTCTTGCATCCGGTGTCAGTCAGCTCTCCAACGGTTCTGCCAGCTTGAAAAACGGCATTATCCAATATACAAGCGGCGTCAGCACCGCACAGGCAGGCGCTGATACCTTAAATAAAAACAGTGCTTCCCTCACAAGCGGAACGTTCGCCCTTCAAGAAGGTGTCAATAAGCTGGTTTCGAAAAACGATGCGTTAAAACAAGGAGTTGCAGATATTTCAGATGGGCTTGGCAGTATCATCACCAAGATCGATCAGATGTCTGCCTCCACACCGGAAACAACCACCAAAGTTTCTGCTCAGTCCGTAGACACCTCCTCAGCTTCCGCCAACGCCTCTGCCACGTCGGACGCTTTAAGCACTGCGTCTTCCAACAATCAGGCATTAATAAGCGCCATTGAGAACAGTTCTCTCTCTGAAGAGGAAAAATCTTCTCTCAAAACTCTGGCAAATGACACGCAGACTTCCATTGATAATGCTTCTGCCAATGCCTGTGACACGGAAGAAAGTATTTCGAAACTACCAACAAGCACATCCTCTTCCACAACAACCACGACACAGTCAGGAGCTGCTTCAAGTGATGCTCTGTCAACATTAAAAGTACAACTTACCTATATGAAAAATCAGATTGATGACGAACAGACGGGATTAGCTGCCGGTATCCGGGCTTATACTGCAGGAGTCGGAGAAATCCAAAAGGGACTAAACGGTGACGGAAGTCTCAAAAATCCTGGTCTTGTAAACGGGATTAAAACCTACACAAACGGAGTCTCCACATTAAATACCGGACTTACAACACTGAACAATAATTCTTCTTCCTTAACCTCTGGTGCCGGTCAGTTGAACAGTGGTCTTACCAGTCTGAACAAACAGACTCCGGTCCTGACTTCCGGCGTCAGTCAGTTATCCAATGGTTCTGCACAGTTATATGCAGGAACCGGGAAGCTCACCGCTAACAGCGCAGCTCTTATAAGCGGAAGCAGTCAACTCTCTGCTGGTGCCGGAAAGATCAGTGACGGATCCGCAGCACTCGCAGATGGTTCCTCCACACTTGGGGATGGAATCTCTCAAGTAAAGGACGGAGCCGATACACTTGCCTCCAGTCTTGCAGATGGCGCTGACGAAGTGACTTCTATCCACGCAGATGAAGAAACAACCGATATGTTCTCTTCACCGGTAGAAGACAATGGTTCCAAACTGACCAATGTAAAAAACAACGGACATGGAATGGCTCCTTATATGATGTCTGTTGCACTCTGGGTAGCCGGAATTGCCTTCTCCATCATGTATCCGTTAACCAAATATCACGATCAGTTAAAATCCGGTTTTTCATGGTGGGCAAGCAAAGCTTCTGTATTGGTAATTCTATCCATTGCAGATGCGCTTCTGATGATTGGATGCCTTCACTTCTTTAACGGATTTGCTCCGAAAGAAATGGGGAAAACCATGCTGGTTGCAAGCTTTGCCTCTCTTGCATTTATGTCCATCATGTACTTCTTCAATGCCGCCCTCGGTAAAGTAGGAAGTTTTCTGATGCTTATTTATATGGTTGTTCAGCTCGCCGGTTCTGCAGGTACTTACCCGGTAGAATTATCCGGCAGCTTTGTTCCTGACATTCACTCATTTTTACCGTTCACCTATACGGTAGACGCATTCCGAAGCACAATAGCCGGAGGAACAAGCATCATGCCTTGCATGATTATGCTGATACTGATTACTGTTGTCTTCTCCGTTTTAACGGTATTATTATTCGAGAGACGGGCACATAAAATCAAAGCCGGAAAGCCAACACTGACAGATCTTTTGGAAAAATTAGGGCTTGCTTAACCATCTTTAGGTAAGCGTAAGGATACAAGAGCCACCTAAACTAGTCGCATATATTCAAAGAGCCTGCCGATTCATGAACATATCTTCGTGAATCGGCAGGCTTTTCATTTCCTACCATCTATTAATTATTCAAAATCTAATTCAATCGGGCAATGGTCCGAGCCCATTACATCAGTCAAAATCTTCGCATCCTTCAACCGCTCCTTCAGGCAATCAGATACACAGAAATAATCAATTCTCCATCCCGCATTCTTAGCCCTTGCACTGAATCGATAAGACCACCATGAGTAGATTCCTTCTTGGTCGGGATAAAAATATCGAAACGTGTCAACAAATCCGGCTTCCAGAAGATTAGAAAATTTTCCTCTCTCTTCATCCGTAAATCCCGCATTTTTTCGGTTAGTTTTCGGATTTTTCAGATCGATCTCTTTATGTGCCACATTAAGATCCCCGCAGAAAATTACCGGTTTATTTTCTTCTAATCGCTTAAGATAAGCAAGAAAATCATCCTCCCATTTCATCCGGTAAGGAAGTCTTGCCAGCTCATTTTGCGAGTTTGGCGTATATACCGTAACAAAATAGTATTCCTCAAACTCCAAAGTAATCACACGGCCTTCCTGATCGTGTTCCTCGATTCCGAGACCATACGCCACAGATAACGGTTCTTTCTTTGTAAATACAGCAGTTCCCGAATACCCTTTTTTCTTGGCATAATTCCAATATTGATAATATCCCGGTGTATCAAGCTCTAACTGTCCTTCCTGCATTTTAGACTCCTGAATACACAAGATGTCCGCATCAATATCTTGGAAGAAATCCATAAACCCTTTCTGTACACAGGCACGGATTCCATTTACGTTCCAGGAAATAAATTTCATATTCTTCTCCTATCATTTATCCTTCTATTCTTTTCAATCCGGCAATCACTTATGACCGCCGCATTTTTACATCGCATACTATCTTTAATAGTACACTTTTCGCAGGAACAGCCCTCTTGCCGGAGCAAGAAATCCCGCAAGGCTTCTATCCTCTGCTGCAATCACCACCGGAAGCTTAGAAGCATCTCTTTTTCCGGTTCCGATCTCCAGAAGTGTTCCTGTCAAAATTCGTACCATATGATATAAAAAGCCGGTTCCATAGTAAGTGATCCGCACTTTATCACCTGTACTGACAATTTTAATATTTGTTATCTTACGAATCGGATCTTTACATTCTTTGTCGTCTGTAAAGCTGGTAAAATTCTTCGGTCCCAGCAAATAAGGCACTGCTGCCCGCATTGCTTCGATATTTAATTTCTCCGGATAGTGATAACAATATCTTCTGGAAAATACATCCGGTTTCTCCCTGCAGTCAATATAGTATTCGTACTTCTTACCCTTGGCACTCTTGCGCGCGTGAAAGCCGTTTTTTACAAGTTCTACTTTCACTATGCGGATATCTTCCGGAAGGTATCGATTGAGCGCATCTTTTAATTCCTGCACATCATAAAGTTTCGATAACTTCACACTTGCCACCTGTCCACGAGCATGGACACCCGCATCTGTCCTTCCGGACCCATCTACCTGAACACGGTAACCAACTAATTTACCAATACTCCACTCCAATATAAACTGGATGGTATTGTCAGTTGTTGCCTGCCGCTGCCACCCTTGGTATCTGCTGCCGTCATAAGAAATCGTCAGCTTATATGTTCTCATTTAACATCACCCTGCTATTTTAGTATTTTTTTCAATTCATCCATAAAAGTATTTACATCTTTAAATTCTCTATACACGGATGCAAATCGAACGTATGCAACCTCATCCAGATCTTTTAATGCATCCATAACGATTTCGCCAATCACATGGCTTGGGACTTCTTTTTCTTCTAAGCTGAAGATTTTTGTCTCCACAGATTCGACGGTCTTCTGGATATCTGCCGCTGAAACCGGGCGCTTATAACAGGCTCTTAAAATACCATTTTCAATTTTCCCCCGGTCGTACTGCTCTCTGTTATTATCTTTCTTAATAATAATAAGCGGAATTGTCTCCACCTTCTCATATGTAGTAAATCTCTTGCCACAAGCATCACAAGAACGGCGACGTCTGATAGAATTGCCATCCTCTGCCGGGCGCGAGTCAATGACACGTGTATCTTCATTATTACAATATGGACATTTCATCTTCATCTAAGTCCTTTCTTTCGTTCTACTTCCTAGTATATCTGGTGCAGATAAAGAAGTCAAACTACAAAATAAACATTTTATGTTTCTTCATGCATCTCTACTAAAATAATATCCGGGCCAATTCTTTTGATACATTTAAAAGGAATAATATACTCCGCCCCATCTCCGAATAGCCCGCAAAATTTTCCACCCTTCGGGATAATAATTGCCTCAATATCCCCCCTGCATTCATCGATGACCAGATCCACCACATAACCCAATTTACAACAATCACAGGCATTAATAACTTCCTTATCCTGTAATTCACGAAATCGCATAGCAATACCTCCCCGCGATCACATTCTCTTTTCTTATAATATAATATGTAGAAATCATTAATTCGGGACGGGGAAGCCCCCGTCCCGAATTAATAAATATCAATCACCGATACCGGACAGCTATCTCTTGCCTCTTTCGCTGCCTTCTCATATTCTGGTTCGACTTTTTCATATGCTTCTGCCTCCCCATCATCATTAAACCGGAAAACCTCCGGGCAGGCAGCCACACAGGCGCCGCAGGATATACATCCTTCATTTACTTTTGCTTCCATATAATACCTCCTTTATTTTTAAAATAGTATTTCCTGTTTCTTATTTTCTTAAACAAAAAAAGCATTCTGCGTAATTACAGAAATGCTTTCCACATGTTCTTTCCTATAATAAATATAAAAAATCGGGGTAACAGGATTCGAACCTGCGACCTCACGGCCCCCAGCCGTGCGCTCTAACCAAACTGAGCCATACCCCGATAGTCCTATTTTATCGAATCGTTTTGAAGAATGCAAGCCCTATTTTTATAAGGGAAATTATATTCCGATCCCTCACGCCAAACTTCCTTTCGTTAGAAAGATATGCTAAAATAAAACTATCTTCATTGTAAATGCCATACGTTTCGTATGGGAAAGGAGTACAAGCTATGAAAATAATTGTAATTGGACCAAGAGGTAAAATGGGGAAATTAATCACACAAGTTGCTGCTTCCAGAGACGACATGGAATTGATTGCCGGAGTGGCACCGAAAGGCCGAGATTACATCGGCACAGATCTTGGAACGGTTGCCATGGTCGGACGTGAATTGGGTGTCCCGGTTGTTGATGATCTCGAAAAAGTAATTGATGCATGTGATGTGATCATTGATTTTTCTACAAAAGAAATGGGAATGGAAGTCTTAGATCTTGCTCTCGCTCACAAGAAGGGGCTGGTATGCGGCACTACCGGTTTCTCGCCGGAAGAAATGGCACGTTTTGAAGACGCTTCAAAAGAGATTCCAATGCTTTACGCTGCCAACACATCCAAGCTTGTCAATATTATGAACAAGCTTCTTGAACTTGTTGTGCGTACAGCCGGCAACGATCTTGACATCGAAATTCTGGAAATGCATGACCAGTGGAAAAAGGACGCTCCAAGCGGAACTTCTAAAGAAATGGGTGAGATCATGGCAGAAGCGCTTGGCAAAGAATTAAAAGATATTGCTGTGTATGGTCGCGAAGGAGTTTCTCCACGAGTACCGGGAACTATTGGTTACCACTCTCTGCGCGCAGGTAACATTCCAAGCAGCCACACCGTATATTTCGGAGGTATGGGGGAACGTCTGGAAATTACCCATCATTCCTACAACTGGGAATGTTTTGCAAGAGGAGCCTGTGACTGCGCTGCATTTCTGGCTGATAAAAGTGCAGGCTATTACACCATTAAGGATGTATTAAACCTTTAGTCTTTCCGAAGATAGTTTTCAAAAATAATTCTTGCATTTCCAAATTACAAACAGTATAATTGTATTAATAAAATAATACAGTTTGCCAAAGGAGGAAAAATTATGATACTTGTAAATACAGACTATATTGAGGGAAGAAAATTTGAAATGATCGGATTGGTAAAGGGAAGTATGATTCAATCTGTCCATGTAGGGAAGGATATCGTCAACAGCTTCAAAACACTGGTAGGCGGTGAACTCACTTCTTACACCGAAATGATGAATGAGGCGCGCGCAATTGCTACAAGACGCATGTCAGAAGAAGCTGCAATGATGGGCGCAGATGCAATCGTCAATATTCGCTATACATCCAGCCAAGTTGTACAAAGTGCAGCTGAAATCATGGCTTATGGTACCGCCGTAAAATTTATTGATTAAGCATCGAACATAAAATTACAAAAGCCGGAGTTCTTACTTGAAACTCCGGCTTTTCTTCTCTTAATCCTCTTTCGTGGCTTTCTCAACATCTTTCGCAGTATTTTCATTTTCCATCATTGCATTCAGTGACGGTACAAGACTGGCATCTTTTTCATCCATCCTTATTTTTTCCAACCGCTTGATTCTCTGGTCAAGATCATGTTCTGTCAAATATCGGTACACACTCTTCGGAACGAGATGCGCCCATTCATGGTCCGTTGCAATACAGCTTCTTACCCATGAAGCAGTAATGCCTTTATCTTCCGGTTTCTTTCTCCACAGAATCTCTGTCTTCAATCCAAGACTTCGCAAGATCTTATTTTTTTCCTCATCCCATGCATCACAAACTCCCATATAATAAACCGCATCATTTGGGACATATTGAAGCAGATACTCCGGGCAATTGATAGGAAATGGCAAAATATCATACTCTGACTCCGGTACATTAAATTCCTTCATAGCACCCCGGATCATCTCATAGCGTTCATAGTAAGTCAGCGGATTTGCCGATTTTGCTGACCGGTTCTCATCATTTACAGAATCCCTTGTATGAAGGCTGTCCGGATTGGTCAGTCCGATAAACAGCTTTTTACAGCGCATTTTCGCCGCAAGAATATATTCCATATGTTTCAAATGTAAAATTTGAAATCTTCCATTTACAACACCAATTTCTGTCATATGCTCTCCCCCTTATGTTTATCCCTTGTTGTCACATTGTTCTGCTTTTATTGTAACATCTTTCTCATTCCTTGCAAAGTCTTTTACTTACAGGTATACTACTTATAGAACATATCATTCACTGAAAGGATTATTATATTACTATGATTTCAAATGCAATGCAAACTGCTATGGCTGATACACTTCCATTTTGGAAAGATTTAAATTCCGCGCAAAAGGAACGTCTCCTTGAAAATGCATCTCATCAATCTTACAAAAAAGATCAGCTCCTTTTGAGTTCTGATGCTCAATGTCTCGGTATGATTCTTGTAACTTCCGGTTCCTTGAGAGTCTATCTGCTCTCCGAGGAAGGTCGGGAAATTACACTCTACCGTATCAACGCCGGAGAATTTTGTGTCTTATCTGCTTCCTGCGTACTAAACTCGATCACTTTTGATGTCTATGTTGATGCAGTTATGGACAGCGAAGTGCTCCAGATCAGTTCTTCCATTTTAAATACTGTGATCCACGAAAATATTTACGCCGAATGCTGTCTCTACAAAATGGCTACCGAACGTTTTTCAGATGTAATGTGGGCAATGCAGCAAATCTTATTTATGAGCTTTGACAAACGGCTGGCTATCTTTTTATTAGACGAATCTTCCGCGCTTCATTCAGATGAACTGCGGATCACTCATGAACAGATTGCCAAATTAATGGGAAGCGCAAGAGAAGTGGTTACCCGGATGTTAAAATATTTTTCATCAGAAGGATATGTGACACTTTCCCGTGGAACGGTTACACTGACCGATAAAGCGGGACTAAAAAAATTGCTGTAACTTCTTAGTTCATACAAATTACGGGAGCGCCCTGTACGGCACTCCCGTTGCTTGTTCCATATTCTTTTATGATCTATCGGGTTTATAATCTTATTTCTTTTATCTCTATTTTATTACTCCCTATGCATTCAACATATCAAGAAGCTCTGCTTTTGACTTTGCTCCCACTTCTCTCTTTACTGTCTGACCGTCTTTGAAAACCATCAGTGTCGGGATAGACATCACTCTAAACTGTCTTGCAAGTTCCGGCTGTTCATCTACATTTACCTTGCAGATCTTAGCATCTGTAACCTCTCCTGCCACTTCCTCGACAACCGGTCCTACCATCTGGCAAGGTCCGCACCAGCTCGCCCAGAAATCTACCAACACCGGCTCCTTTGCCTGTAAAACTTCCTGTTCAAAATTTTCCTTTGTTAAATGTAATACTGACATATCTATTTCCTCTCTTTCTTTGATCTCTTTTCATGATCTGTTTTTGTTTTGTTAAGTTTATTATACCCTATTTTCGAAATAATTCTGTGATTGAATCACATTTTTGAAAAAACGCCCTGACCCGTTACCGAATCAGAACGTTTTTAAAGTGGACCTGGCGGGAGTTGAACCCGCGTCCGAAAGCCCATCCATCAGAGCATCTCCCATCACAGTCATTATACTGACATTCCCTCCATCAGACGCCTAATGACAGGCTTCTGACTTTAGTAGCTTCATAATTTCTTCCATCTCCTCAAAGCTTTGGAAACGAAGTGCTCCGCCTCGTTGAAGCCGGTTACTTAAGCAGCGGATGACCTAAGGCCGACTGCCGCCATATTAGGCAGCGTACGCTAATTCTCTATTGTCTGCGTTTATATTTAATTGGAACTTTTAACGTAGTGTCCCGCTACGGATGGCTTCTCCAACTTCCAAACCCCCGTCGAAACCAGTACAAGCCCTGGTTTATAAACTATTTTCAAATAGTTTTCTTACATTTATTTATTATAGAAAGGAGCTTTCTTTTTGTCAAGGCATGGCTTTCCTATTTTATCTTAAGTTTTTATCTTCAATTGCAAATTTAAATTCCACCCCTATATGGAATTTAATCTTACAAATTCA
>OIYW01000071.1_pt1 | contig 88816 bp, 80 predicted proteins | sample 1588351 | NCBI WGS metagenome assembly OIYW01 (sample SAMN03283268) | human gut metagenome | biome: human-associated habitat; material: feces | host: Homo sapiens | place: USA | collected 2013 | reverse complement strand
TGATGTTAGTTCCCCATAAATTTTACAATTAAAACCAGCTCTTTATTCTTTTCTTTATCACATCTCATTTCTGGATTAAACGCTTATTTTAATTATCAGATTTTTCCTTCTAATCTATATTCTTAAGGTTCCAGTTGACTCATTTGGTCCCAAGTGCCTTAAGATTTCCAACCTGTTACATTGAAATCCATCTTTAAGTTCCATTATAATGATTCTATTAATTCGCCATATAACCACCTACTTAGCCATTACTTCAAAATGATTTAAATTCCATTATGATTCTATTAATTCCCGTCCCAAAATCATCCCCTATATTTTTTGCACTATCATGGGTCGACAGAAACCCCTAATTTTTCAAGTTGATTTTGTTCGACATATTCTATTATGAAACTTATTTGCTAAATATGCAAGTTAAATACACGCATTCATTATATATACTTTTCGAGCAAACACTATACAGTCATATATGCATCAAATATCACCGTCTGAATAATCCAATTTATCGTCATTTTTATAAAAGTCATGCCCACGCGAGAAAATTTCCGTGGGCATGACGTGGGCACAGCTATTTTTAGGCTTATTTTCAAAAAAATAAAAATTAGGCACTTTTATGGAAAATGCCTAATTTTTATCATGCGTTTCTATGAATTTTTGTGCAATTCCTTAGAATTTACCTGCTTTAGCAGCTTCCTCAATATAAGCTTAAAAGTATGGTTTTATGCGGTTTATATAGATGTGGTTATGGTGATAATATAGAAATAGTTTAATTCCTACAGCGTTTATTTTTGGTTTTCAAGTTTATCAAAAGTCATTCTATATTTTTATAATAACTTACATCATACCTGAAAGCAATCCTTTATTAATTCTTTCTGTTAGAATATAAGGCTGCACAAGTTTTTTTGCCACAGTATGTTCCTGTTGTTCTCCATCCTAATTGCTTCCAATATCTCTTGAGCTGTGCTGTGGTCATTCTTCCCCAGATTCCATCCACTTCAATGTTAGTTCCAGAAGTCAGTGAATTTAGTTTCTTCTGCATCCACTTGATTGCTCCTTTGTCGGATGTCTTCTTTACTGCAGTGTACTTTTCCGGGTCATAATCTGGTCTTGCAAATCCACGGATCACACTCTTGCTTCTTGTTCTTCTCATGACTGCTCCACCATTATCGTCGCTACTCCTTGATGTATTTCCTTCGATCGTTGTATATGTACCGTCTGAATTTGCTTTTTCAACAATACCAATGTGAGATGCTCTACCTTTTCCAAAATCCATCAGACAAAGATCTCCTGCCCGTCCAGTGGAGTGCCAACGATCATGTTTTTTATAATAGTTTTCTACGTCTGGGCAGTATGCTGTCTTTTTACCGCCAAAGAACAAATCTGATGCATCACACATCTTAAAAATATCCCATACAAATGTACAGCACCAAGGATAGCTTGATCCAGATACCACTCTTCCATAATAATCGTTATTGAATTTGACTTTGTTACTGTTTGCTGGATTTTCTTTTGTTCCGAGATAACTTACTGCCTTTTTAATAATTGTACTTGCTTTTGCCATTTTATTTTTCCTCCTAATCTGGTAATTCTTCTGTCATATCTTCTAAAAACTTCTGTATGTAATTTCTAACTCTTACCGGTACTGGTAAGCCACATAATGCTGCATTTTTTAAAATACTGACTGCCTCATATAATCCGTCCATAAGTGCAAAAAATTCTGACAATCCTAACTTTTCCACTCCCAGGAACTGTACATACTGTTGGGGTACAAGACTTAATACGTTAATGTGTGCTATCATATCAATTCCCATCAAAAAACAAATCGATATCAGCATCGCGACCTTTCTGATTGCTCCGTCAATTCCAACACAGCTGTTAAATTTATGTTCTTTGATTGCTCTGCATGATCCTAAGATTGTATCTAGGCAGACTTCAATCATCACAATTCTGAAGAACATATTGTTGCTTAGTAACATAATAAATTCTTTCATCATTTAAATCTTCCTTCCTTCTTATTAAATTTGTGCATAAAAATAGGACCTCTATGGGTCCTGCTCTGATTTCCATATTCCCCCTTCATTCTATTCTTCTACCTCTGCATCCTGAATCTCATAAAATTTATTTGTGAACTCTGCAATATCTTTTCTGATCTGCACTTTGTTCGCTTTGTAAAGATCACGATCCTGAATTGTCTGGTTTACATTATCGTTTCCTGCTCCATCGGATGTTACGTTTGCTGATAAATAAACTACCTGTTTATCTACATCTCCATCCTTTACTGTGATTGTTCCTGTAAGTGTTGTGCTTTTCTTTGTTTCTAACATAGTTATGCTCCTTTCATTTTTGCATAAATATAGGCATCAGCGGTTAAGCCAATGCCTGAGTTAATTGTTTTATTGTTTTTTCTGCCTGCAGTAATCTTGCCTGCAGATCGTTGATGATAGCTTCTTGCATGTCGATTCGACCTGCTTGATACATTAAATCTTTTCTTGTCTTTTGGATCATAAATGTGTTTGCTCCGATCAATTCATCGTATGCTAATGTGTAAACTTCAGTCATATTTTTTTCGCCATATGTTTTTTCAGCATACTCCGGATCTATATGGTGCGTTGCACATATTCCAAATTGTTCGTTGTGAGATTTTCCGTAATTATTCAAAACACCATTTACATTCTGTGCCTTGAAACCTATATGATAGGAATTATCTGTGTCGTCTTTAAATCTGTACTTAATCGGTTCCAATTGCATGTAAGTTTTGATAAAGTCGTCATCAAAGTGTCGGAAATCTTTCTTGATTCTTTCGTCAGAGCTGTTGCGGAATCCTTTTCTGGAACTTACTCCTGATGTTTCTATATACATCATTCCAGAACCAGAATCATTATTAACATAAAAAGCATGATATCCAGCATAATAATAAACATTGTTTGTATTATTATAATATCCACATGAAAAATAACAATCCGATTGGTTTTGCCATGTATAATGTGCATTTTGTCCTGCATAAATCCAACTATTTGCAATTAGGTCATTGTTTGAAATAATATTGGAATCACAACGTAGTTTACCGCATACAAGCAATTGTTCTGGTGTATTTGCTATAATTCGACAAGTATAGTCAGCACTGCTGTACGCACAATGGAAATCGATAAACGGAGTATTCCCATATAATTCAATTGATCCATTATTATTTGAGTTTAGCTGAATTTTATTGTCACCAGAAACTGCATGAATTTTACCGTTTACCACGACATCTCCTTCTGTTTCAAGAGCATTATAGTTAGATGTATCGTTAGATTGGACATATAACGCTCTCGAAGAATCTCCATATATATTTATTCCCTTAGTAGAATGCATAGAACACCACCCCATCATACTGTCTAAACCTATGCTAAATGATGAATTAATAACATCTCCGCCAACTTGTGTAATATTTTGTTCCATATAAATACGAGTAGCACTTATATATCCATCTTTTAGACTGTATTGCGTATCATAATTTGAAGCTGAAGAGGTATTTATGCAATAATCGCTATGTGCAAGTTGTATTTGTGAATCATTATATATAAACGATCTCGTTTGCCAATAAGGAATATTGTGTCCAACAGATACTTGCTGCGAAACAAAATGATTTATATATTTTTGAGATAAGATGAATGAATCTTGTATTTTCTGTTTTTGATACATTGTTTGTGCATCATAAGTCGTAGCAGAATATATTTTTATAGCATTTTCGTCAATACCAGAATATAAACCATTTGTTGCTATATTCCAACCGCCAACAGTACCTTTCGTAGCATTAATCTGTCCACTAAACGTACCAGTCGCACCTATCAAATTCACACCTGTTATTGTGCCTGTTGCGGTGATATCTTTAGCAAATATGCTATTAACGTCGATTTTGTCGGCTGTAATAGAACCAGTGTAAATCTTGCTGCCATCAATCCATGTAGTATTAGTTGTCCAATTTGACACCAAGCTAGCTTGTGGAAGATAATCTTCAGGAGCAGGTGTCCAATCTGTGGCTTTATTGCCTTTTTCAACTTTAAAGCTCTTTACCTGTACTGATCCACTTTGGATATAATCAGTTCTAATACCACAAACCCAATATTGGTTTTTTTCATGATAGCTATCAAGTGCAACAGAATATAGAAGTTCATATACTCCACTTCCTGAAAATGATGGTCTGAGAGTTGACGGAAAACTTCCACCGTTCCAAAGTGTAACATTCCCATGGCCTTGTAACCACATTTGTATTGTTTTTCCGCTAGCTGCTACAAGATTATCATATTTAATATACATATGAACTGTTATCGTATCGCCTGCTTTTAGATCGTCCAAATAAACTCGTCCAATATCAAAACAGGTATTAGCACTACCATTAAAATTTGTATATGGCGTACTATATTCATTGGATGTCCCCCTTGCTAAATTCCTACCACCAACCTCTAAACCATCAACTTTGCTCTGTGCCACTTTTCCAATTTCATTTTTTGCATCCGCATTTAAACCACTAAAAGTAACCAACCCATGCATATTAATAGCAGATGCTACTAATGTTGCAGTCCGATCAGTTAACTCGAAATCGGTTGAATTTGTACCAGACTTGACCAACCAATTGAATTTATCAGCAGTTTGACTAGCTATTGTTTCTGCTGCTGTAATTTGCTGATCTACATCTTCTGGTGCTTCAGTGTAATCGGTTGCTTTGCTACCATATTCAATTTTTACTTTTTTAAAATGTATTGAACCATTACTAACTAGTTGTAATGAAACACTCGTATATGCTACAGCGTTACTACTACCATAAGTTTTTTTAAGATCTCCCTCTGAAAAAGGAACTTGTACCCTGATCCATTTCCCATCAGATAAAGGTGCACTTAATTTACATTGTGTCCCGGATAATATATCTTGAGATTCGTACCAACCAATGCGACCACCTCCGCTATTATACGTTTGCAATGCACAAATACATCCACGATCCAATTCAGAAACCTTATCGCACATGAAATCAAACGATACAATAATTCCTCTATGCATTTCTTCAACTGGTATAAAAGCATGTGGGATAATTCTATTCCACTCTAAACCAGCCCCGCTCCTGCTTATTGATACAATCGTAAAGCCATCATCATCGATACTTTTTCTGTAATTACCATTTATATACCAGTAATCATCACCCGATGTGAAATCCTTACTACGTAATACTAAATTTCTTCCGCCAATTTCTAAATTAGCAAGATTCGTTTCTGTACTAGACACCCTTGTAGTTAAACCTGTCAGACTTGTTTCGACTTTCGTAACTCTTTCCTGTGTTCCTGCTAAATTGGATTTCACTTCCGATACTGTCTGAGTGGTTCCTGCTAAATTGGATTCAATCGTATTAGCTTTCGTTGTGACAGCTGCGATCGAGTCATTTTGATTGTTTAGAATTGTTGTGTGTTCGCCGATCGTAGTTTTCATACTGTCCACGGTAGCTACAGTAGTGTTATATCGACTTAACAAAGCATCATAGTTTCCTTTGATTGTTGTATCTTCGGAAATCAGACTTGATATCTGTCCCTGCATCGTACTGATGCTTGTTGTGTGAGATGTTGTGATCTCTGTGATATTGTCGATCTGAGATTGTGTATCTTCAGGAGCTGGAGTCCAATCTGATGATTTGTTACCTTTTACAACCATAATTTCAGTAAAATAAACATTGTAAGCAGCAGAAGTATCAGACACTCCGACCATTAAGTTTAATTTATCGCAACCACTTCCTTTTGCATCAACAGTCCACGTATAAATGTTTTCAGTTGTGTCAACTGTAAAAATATGCCAGTCTTGATTAATTATTATATTGCTACTATTCAGCCAATGAATCCCAACACTAAATTTCTGATTCGCTGCACTGCCTTTAATTCTCGCACTAAAAGTGATATGATCTCCCTCTTTAATACTTCCCGCTGGAGTCCATTGGTTAAATCCTTGATAATTTTGTTTATTGCCAACAATATGTGCCCACATTTTACCATTAGAAGAAACGATTTCTCTAGTAGTAGGATTTCCCCAATCAGTCCATTCTTTTCGACTTTTCTTGAAAGCACTATTTAAGATTAAATTCCTGCCCCCAACCTCTATATTATCCACAGCACTATCAGCATAGCTCTTAGCACTGCTCAACGCACTGTTTGCCTGTTCTAAGGCATACTTTTGTGCATCGGATAACTTACCATCCGCATACAGCTTAGCACTGTTTAGATTATTCGCTACGGTCGTCTCCATTTCATTAAATGCAATATCTAACGTCTGGTTCTTATCGTTCATAACAATTGTTGAAGATTTCAGCTTCGTCGTAGAACCATTTACTTCTTTGATCACACTGTTAATATCCAGTTTCGAACCAGAAATATTTGCATCATCCGCTACAATACCATCTCGAATAATCTTTCTCTGAATCGTTTTCTCTGTAGCTCCAAGTGCATCCCAGATCAGATTTCCGTTCTTATCCCAGACAGACATGCTGTAATCGTTTGAAGCATCTTTTCCGATCTGAACTCTGACACGGTTTGCATCTGAGATCTGAATAGTGTTATCACTCCATTTTGACTTACCATCAGAACTATGTACCGTCAGATTTGTTGTATTAATGTCCATGCCTGTGATCTTATCAAACGACAGATTCTCGATCATAGCATTTTTGATCATACCATTTTCAATTGTGGTATTCTTACTATTCAGAGTTAATGACTGGATATTATCAGATGTCAGATTACCATTCACCAACGTATTCAGATCAGCATATCCACTCTCTAGCACTCCAACTCTGCCGACTGCTGCGTTGAGGTCCGTGATCGTAGCTTTTGTTGCTACCAGCTTGTCGATCTCTGCATCTTTCGTCTGTAGCTTTTCAATTGCAGCATTTGCTGTGTTCAGATTTGTGATCGTTGCATATGTCAGTTGTGCATCTGTTGCTTTTAGATAATCTGCCTCAATATTCGTAATCCTAGCATTAGACGCATTTAGATTTTCTGCAGTCGCTTCTTTAAATGTCGCTTGATCAGCTTCTAGGTTGCTAATCTTTGCATTAGCAGCGTTTAGATTATCTGCTGTTGCGTTTTTAAAGTTTGCCACGTCGGCCTTTAAATTTTCAAAATCTCCAGTTTTGAAATCCAATATATCTCCAGACAGATTTTTAATCGTTGCATTTGTAGCTACCAGATTATCCACCATGAGTTTTTTTACAAAAGCCAACTCGTACTCTACTCTTTCTGCCATTTCAGTCAGAGGTCCTTTTGTGTCAGAATCATCTTCCTCTGCAGTATTTCCATAACTTGCAACCGTCTGCATCAATCCACCATCAAAGCTTGTTATCAGTGATATGATTGGAATCGTGAATTTTGTACCATCATTTTTTACGGCAGTAACAATGTCTCCGATATCAAGTCTCATATCTCCGATAAATCTTAATGCTGCAGGTGTGAATACTAAGCCTTGGACAGTATTGTAAACACTATCTAATATGCTCTGTGTCATAACCGGATTTTGCATGCTTATGCCGGTAGCTCCTGATCCGGATGAAAGCGTCTGATCTGAGTTATCACATGTCAGTCTTTTGATACTGAAACTTTCTTCTGTTTCTTGCAGATCATTATAAAATATATTGCTTTGAATCTCATATGAAATATCCTGATACCATCGAAACTCGATCATTCCAGTTCTTCCACATATAGCAAATTTACCGAATAATCCTGCAATAAATCCGATGGTTTCTTTGTATGTGTATCCATCAAAAGGATTTACATATGTTGTGATCACTTCACTTTCCTCGGTTTCTTCGTTGTAATCACCTTCCTCAATGATCGCTCTTTGATTGATCTGGATTCCTCGCTGTAATGTAGATGTATCAATCGCCACGCCTGTCATCGTACTGATTTCAGCCAGTATATCTACTGCATCAACTGGGTATGCTAATTTAGAATAATATGCCCCATTGCATCTGCTTGCTAATCTGTCATATGCAGTAAATGTAACCTTGTTGCTTTCGATCTTTGGATTCTGGATTGTATATAATCCCATCGGGATATATTCCATTTCTCCATCGACTTCTACACCGATCTCCAAGCTGACTTCTTTCCCAGACAATGAGATTCCTTTATTCTCCACCGTTGCCTGGATATAACTTGCCACTGCACTTCCAATTGTTATTTCTTCCGCACCAGACGTTATTGTAAAACTCTTTACAGATTCTACTAATACTTTTTCGTTCTCCAGAAGCCTTGTATTAAATTTTCTGTTTGACCCTGCTATTGCATCGCCAAATTTTTTACTTGCCTGATACATATAGCATCACCTCCGGCTAGTCTTCGATCATAAACATCAGGTCTTCAATATCTGCGACAGATGGGATGTCATAACGATCTGCATTTTCACATCGTTCAAGTTCGGCAAATGAAACTTTCATGATATCAATATCAGTGTCCACCTCCTGCAGTTCTTTGATTTCTTCATTTACAATCTCTTTGCTTTCATCTGTCATTTCATACTGGTTTTCAATCACGATCGGTTTATCGTCCTTATCTTTTTCTGCGTATCGTTCACAGATCTTAAGGCGGTTTTCATCATATTCTTCGATCGCTTTTCGGAATGCTTTCATATTTTTAGAAATCGCATATCCTAATTTTGCCGTGTAAACTTTGCTTGACTGTTTTACTAATCCTTCGTGGATTCTCATAATCTCTTTTAACTTCATTTCCATCTCTCCTATTTCTGTACGATCTGAACGCTCGCACTTTTGTAATAATAAATACCATCTCCGATATACCCCAGATGTTCTTTTGTAAGAGTTCCGCGGTATACAGTGATGGTATGTGTTGTTCCCATGTCTCTAAATGTGATCGGAAAGAATCCTTTCACAAGATTATTTTTTATCTTCTTAACTTCAGACTCCGTGAGGACTCCCCACTTGATATCCAATGTCTTTTTCTCTGCAATTGCTTCTCCGATCATATCTCCTGATGATGATCGTTCGGTATTGGCACTCCAGATGATTTCGTCTGAAGTGCTTAGTTCAACCGGCTCTGGCAATGCAGTGTTTCCACATGTCAGTGTTGCCATCTTATTTCTCCTTAGATCAGGATCGGTCGTTTGCCGGCTCTGATATCTGCGTTGTTGTTGTCATTTACGGTTTTGGTTATTTTCTTCCCATCCAGGTAAACATCTGTATCGATTGATTTGACAGCGTTGATCAACTCCATGAGCAGGCGGATGATTTGATCATCTTTACTGCTGCCACCAGATAACTCTGCTGCTTTCTTTGCCATGGCAATCATCTTGTCTTCTGGTGCTACAACCTCGCCTTGATGGCGGTTATCTCCGATCATGGCAAGCTGTGGGGTGTTTTTCTTTACGTAGCCACCTTGTGCTAATTTTGGCACCCTGCCTTTGATGTTTACCCCCGGTATTTTGTTTATTACACCAATCGCTCCATTTATGGTGCCAGCAATTCCATTCCATGCCGCTTTCAAAGGTCTAGTAAAAACATCTTTAAACTTAGCTACTAACGTTGTGCTTGCTTTTGTTCTTAAATAATTCCATGCTTTTGATACCTTAGATATGCCCTTTGAAGCCAAGTTTTTTATTTTAGCTTTTAATGTAACTGGTTTATCCTTTAATGAATTAAAAACATTCCTTACAGAATCAAAAGCCTTTGTCTTGATTGCAGTATATGTGGCAACTACTGTTTTCTTTATATCGCCGATTTTAGATATAATTCCACTCTTAACACCAGACCACCAATCTTTAGCGGTTTCCAGTGCACCTTTAACTTTTGCTTCGATACCTTCTACTTTCTCGGCAGCTTTTTGTTTTACACCAGACCACCAATCTCTTGCAGTATCTAACGCACCTTGAACCTTAGCTGCAATATCTCCAATCTTCTCTTTTGCTTTTTCCTTAACATTGGACCACCAGTCTCTTGCGGTATCTAACGCTCCCTGAACCTTAGCTGCAACTCCAGCAACTTTTTCTGCTGCCTTCTGTTTCACATCGGACCACCAGTCTTTTGTTGTATCCAATGCTCCTTCGACTTTTGCAACTAATGTTGCGGCCTTGTCCTGAATGGAATCCCATCCTTCTTTCAGATTGGCAATCGCACCATCCGCCTTTTCTTTCGCTTCTGCTACCAGGGATGCAGCCCTATCTTTAACAGATTCCCAACTTTCTTTTAAAGATGCAAGTGCGCCTTTAACCTTTTCTTTTACCTCAGCTTCCAGTTTGGCTTTTTTGTTCTTAATACCTTCCCAAAGCTTCTTGAACGCTTTGATCGGATGAACATTTTTCTTTACCCATTTCAATAAATTTTTGAAACTTGTTACAATACCAGAAATAAATTTTCCAAACTTCGACTTTTTGATTTTGTCCCAGTTTTTCCATAGCAATACACCTGCTGTGATTAACGCACCAACAACCACGATTGCAATTCCGAGCGGACTTGTCAAAAGTGCCACTGCTTTTCCTGCTACGCCAAATAACTTAGGAAATAATCCACTAAACAATGTTTTGAATGAAATGATTCCTTTTCCAAACATCTTGATTCCTGATATTGCATTACTTATAGGGCCTATAAATTTCGTAACAAACGAAACCAATTTAAACGCTGTAAAAAAACTTACCAACGCTATTGTGATATTCTGTACAGCTCCTTGATGTTTATTGATCCAGTTTGCTAATCCGTTCAATCCCTTAACCAGAAGATCTAAGAATCCGATGATCGCATCTCCGACAAAGTTAGCAAGCGGTTTGAATAAGTGATCCCATGCCCACTGCCATAATGGCTGCAATGCTTTGCATACTGCTGTCAGTACATTTAGTGCTGCGGCTAATAATTCAATCAGTTTTGGAGCAAGTTTCTGCATTGTCCATTTTCCAAGTGGAACCAGCATGTTCTTCCAGATCCATTTGAAAGCACCTATTGCAACCTTACTAAATGCACTAAAAGCTACTCTTAGCTTATCAATTGCTTTTCGTAGATTATCATAGCCTTTCCCAAGTTTCGTAGCTTTTTCATCCTCTCCCTTGGGAAGAGAACCCATATCTACAGTACTGCCAGATGCTCCACTGCCTGCAGAACCTGTACCAGAAGATGGTGCAGAACTCTTTGATCCGGATGATCCTTTTGTTTCAGTCAATTTATTGATCTGATCAAATCCCATCAATCCAGATATCTTCTTTGCCGTCTTTTTGGCTGTGTCTCCAACTTTCTTTGTTGACTTATTCAGCTTATTTGCGGAACTTGTCGCATTGTTCAAGCTGTTAGATACCTTTCCTGCACTTGTCGCCGTCTTATCAAGACTTGCTGACGCTCCACTGGTCTTCTTGCCCATGATCATTGCTGTAAACGACTTGAATGCATTTGCAAGAGTCATTAATTTTCCAAGCACCAAGTTAATTACTTTTACGATTGGCAAGAATAAATTGATCAATCCTTGTCCAATTGAAGCTTTCAGGGAATCAAATTGTAATGACAGAATCCTGATCTGGTTCGCCCACTGATCAGAGGTCCTTGAAAAGTCCCCTGTCGCATTTTGCAACTGTTGCTGTACGAATGCATATCTTAAGGCTACTTTCTCCTGTTCCGTCATGGCACTGGTCGTTTTACCGAATCCATTTGCCAATGCGTATTGATCAAGAGCTGTCTGTGTCATTACAATTCCTAAATCTTTCAACGTCTCCGTTTCTCCGGAGAACACAGATTTCAGTTTCGTGAAAGCTTCATCCTGCGAAATGTTATAGAAAGAAGCAACATCTCCAGCAAGTCCAGTAAGAGCCGTGCTCATCTTGTACGATTCCTTTTCAGAAAATCCAAAAGCATTTGCCATTGCTCCGAATGTTCCGGTAAACTTCTTTGCCATCGTTTCAGAGAGTCCGAATGTACTTGCTGCATTTTGTGCAAATTCGTTTACTTTTTTGTTCATTGTCGGAAACACCACGTCGACAACATTCTGTACCTCTGTTAGATTTGATCCTAGCTCAATACAGTCTTTCGCAAAACTTGTTAATCCTTTTACAGCAAAAGCACCGGCAAGCATCTTTCCTGTCTTCTTTGCTAGGTTCTGTATTCCGCCTAACTGTTTATTAAATTGTTGTTGATTGATCACCAGATCCAGCCCGATCTGACCTACACTATCTGCTGCCATACTTATCACCTACCTTGTCTTACACAAAGTAGGCTGGCTTAGCTACTACAACGGTGCTTACCTATGCTCTTCCCTTTGCGGATCCATACTATATTTACCTGTTTGCATCGGGGACATTTGATTTCCCCTTTTACATACTCTGCAACCATCAATGTCTGGCCGCATTCCTTACATTTTATCTTTTCAATTTGTTATACCTCCTGCCATATCAACAAATGCCTGTTTCATCGTTTCTAAGAAATCATTTGTTTCTTTTTCTGTCTTTGTCTTAGCGGCTTTTCTTCTCCACTTGTTTCTAATCTCTTTTTGTTCCGGAGTAAACTCTTTGATCACTTCATTATCATCTTCTAATCGGATGGATACGATCCGTCCTAAGGCTGTATCTGGTCCTATTCCACAAAGCAGCGCTTTGAACTCGTGCCATTGCATTTCCTTAAACTCTTTGGAATAGATTCTGATTCCATACTGCTCCGCAAACGAAGATACGATAAGATCCCAATCTTCAAACAGATCATATCCGGGATCAACTACTCCCCCGATTCTTCTTGGTCATCGGTTCTTGAAATCAATGAAACTGCTTCCTGCACAACTGTGACATAATCCCCAAATTTTAAATGTAATTTTTCCAAGTCTTTCTGCGCCTTATTTGTAAAGATAAGATTACAAAGCTTTGTAACAGCTTTCGGTGAGATATCATCCCCATCATCACCAAGCTCTGCCAGAACTTCGATCATGGTTGTCGCATCTGCATTCACTTCATATTTCTTTCCGTTGATCACTAATGCCGGATTCTCTTCGAATTTCAGCTTATCTGTAATATCTACTACTTTTCCCATTCTATCTCCCTTTCAAAAAAGGAGAGGTTTCCCTCTCCTAAACTCCTGGTGTTACTGTTGGTTTACCATTGCTCTGTACTTCAAATTCCAGAGGTGCAACTGCTGTAGAATCTCCTGCTCCTACATTTGTCACATTGATAACTGCACTTGCAAACTTGACAACTGTTTTGTCCGGGAACGTCCATTGAAAATCTTTTTCTACATTCCTTCCATTTTTCCATGCCAATCCTGCAACCGCATCATTTCCGGCATCTCCTACATTTCGTTTTGCTGTAACTGAGATCGTAACGGATTTTGCAGTCATTAATCTGCGTGTCCATCCTTCTGTATCAAATGGAGTCCATTCCTCCACACCGTTATCAAAGGATACTTCGAATGTTTCACAGTCCGCAATATCTTTCATTGCAGCGGTTGCCCCTGATGCTGCAGTGTCGATCTGAAACTGATTCTCATAGCAAGGATATACTCCGCTTTTAGCTGTTTCGCTCATCGTCTACCTTCCTTTCGTAATAAATGTCAAACCAAATGACACGTTCATAGATTCCTTTATCATCCGTTCCAACATCTACTGGCTCAGGAACCTGCATGGATAAGAAATCTACTTTTGTATCTTTGATCATGAATTGTTTCTGTGTTTCTAATATTTCAAACAGTTCGGCTGCTGCCTGTTCTGTTTCTTTTGAATTGTTGTTCCAGTGGACTAAGACAGATATACTTTTCGTATCATATTTCTTATATCCACCTACTGCGTAACGTTTTGGAGCATAGGAACTTCGTTGATACACTCCAATGGATCTGTCTTTTTTGTTGTCTAACTTTCCTGTGTAATAGTGATCAGCTTCAAATACTGTTTTCAGCCAGTCTTTCACATCTGCTAACAAAATCATACGCCACTCTCCCTTCGGTACAGTTTCTTAAATGCTTTTTGTGCAAAGTCCTGATACAGACCACCAGGAAGCCATGGATTAAACCATTCACCGCCTGCAAACGGATTTTCGTACATCTGAAAATTGTATTCCGGATGGAAATATAGCCTTCTGGCATATGGCGTTGTAGATACAATCCTTGCACGTCCTGTTTTGCTGTAAGTATAATCTACAAATGTATTATCATTTTGCAGATTTCCTGTATCAAACGGCATAACCTGAGCTTGTACCACTTCGGTATGCAAAGCCTCTGCCGTCTTTTCCAGTGCTGTGACTTGTGCCTGCGACAGTTCACGAAGTCTGTGTGTATTAATCTTTATAATTGAATTACAACGAATCATCACATCATCTCCAATCTGGTATAATTAACTGTACCATCAGGATTTCTTGCTTTCTCTCCACTTACGATCGTCCTCTCAACTCCAAAGACTGTTGCGACACCGCAACTGATCACTGGTACATCCGGAGCAATATCTCCACAAAAAAGAGCAGATCCCGTAACTTGTACGATCTTCTGCTCATTTGTCATAACTCTTTTCGCTTTGTCTTGATAATTGCATTTGAAATCTGCATCAATCAGAGTGATCGGCTGCCCTTCCTCTCCAATCTCTTCGCTGTCAATCCGAATGTGAATATCCGTCTGACACATTGATTTCGGAATTAACTCTGGCCATTTCATCAGATCGCCCCCAATCTCCTGCAACACAATCCTGTCTGCTCTAACATCGCGTAATTATCAGCTTTCATGATCACTCCATCCTGAACCGTCACATTCCATCCACCGGCATTGATTCCCATTGACACGCCGTTGATCGAATAAGAACTTAAGACACTGTTGATCAGAGATTCATTCTCTGCTTCAAAATCTGCCTGTTTGCAGACAACCAGACGTATCACATCTTTCTGAAATTCTGTCAGATTCTCAAATCCTCTTGCTACAATACGGTTAAATGTAAGCGTGTCAATGTGTCGGCTTGCGATATACAGTCTCTTTTCAAGATCATCCGTTGTGATCACACCACTGACTTTTTCATAATACTTCTGATCTGCATAAGAGGCGAGTGCCATATGCACCACCTCCTACACTTCGGTATATTCCGTAGTGTCTACGTCAACGTAAACAGAATCAACCTTGTTATCTTTTCCATTCGGGAATACAAATACGTCAGATAATGTTCTGTTCTGATACAGATAACCATCACCTTCTGTGTGTGTTCCTGGATCAAAGTAATAGATGGATGAGATCTTAGGAACTGTCTTACATGTCTGTCCACATGCGATCAGTACATTGATCTTATGTGATCCTGTTACGGATTTACCTGTGTCTTTCTTCACTGGTGCAAATCCGCCTTCTTCAACTTCCCAGTTAAACTTATCATAGAAGCGTTCCTCATCGATAACTTCCATAAGTGTTACGCCATCAATATCTGTGACTCGTGTTTCGATTCCCATACCGCCTTCTGCGATCTGTGTCATTTCAATCTTACGAGTAAATTCTGTAGACAGTTCTAACAGATCCATGATCGCAGATGATACATACATGATCAGTGATCCATTCGCTTTGTATCTGCGAAGCTTTCCTGCTGCAAGGAATCCTTTTAACTTGCTGAATACATTTGCTTTTGTATAGTCACTGGAAGCTGTTGAGCTGTGATATCCAGTCACTTTCTGCGCAGCCTGTGCTACTTTAGAGAAGAATAACGCATCTGTTTCTGGAACTACCTGAGTCTGTTCAAAGACTTTGGAAATATTCTGGATAGATGCTGTTGTGTTTGTCTCATCGACATCTGCTTTATCAACAAGGAATGATACATCTCTGTCATGCTCCACTGTAAACGCAGTATCTGTCTGTGCATAAGTTCCTTTGTTCCATCCGCCATTTCGACTATGGTTTTTGAATCCAGATACAGACATCTGTGTGAAGTGGAATGTTTTCGCATCCAACCATGTTACATTTGATGTTACAAATGGAGAAGTTAATGTTCCCTGCATTAAGATCTCCAGGAGTTCCGGCTCCCATACCTGTGCATAATTTAATGCCATTTTTTCTTACCTCCTAATTAAAGCGGTTCCATCGTTTCGTTGGTACCGTTTTCTGCTGTGGTGTATTGCCACCAGTCTCTCCACCGTGCTGCTGACCGACTCCGATCTGACGGAATCCTGTCTGCTGCTGTTCCTGTGGTTTTAACTGTGGCACGTCTTCCAACACTTTGTTTAATGCTTCTTTTAATTTTTCGGAATCAATCTTTCCATCCTGTACGACCTGTGACACGTCTGCCAGTTTTAACACGTAAGGCATTGTTTTTAAGTCGATTCCAAGTTCTCCAGATAATTTATAAGCATCACGCTCGATCATAGCTTTCTGTGCCATCTGCTGTGCGTTCTGTGCCTCGTTCTGGATCGCTTCAATGTTTGGTTCATGTGCAGCTTTCTGCTGTTTAAATGCCTGCATTGCCTGTTCAGCTTCTTCCTGGCTAAGCCCCTGCTGTTTAAAGTAAGCTTTTAATGCAGTGTTTTCTTTTGCTGCTAATGTTCCATCTAACATCTGCTGAATCTTATTGTAGTCAATCTGTGGCTGTGGTGGATCAGTTGCCGGCGGAGTCTGATTTGCTCCTGGCTGTGGTGCAGGTTCTCCCTGTCCTCCTGTTGGTTCTGATCCTGGTTCCGCAAAAAACTGTAGATTCATGTTTAATTTCTTTTTCATTGCTGCTCCTTTCCATTTTGTGGGTGTCTCCCAATTATCCATTGTCTTCGGTGTCACCGCCCACGCATCTTTTACCCTCTTATCGTGTTTGGAGCATAAAAATAAGACGTCTTAACGGAACGTCTGCTACCGAGATTTATGGATCACCTCTTACTTTCTTGCCTTGGTACTTCTTTTTGGTTTTTCTTCTTCCTCAGTTGATTCCTGAGCTTCTGGTTCTTCTACTGGTTCAACGATTTCTTCCGCTACACCTGCTGCGATCAGTACCTGACCTCTTTCATCTGTAACATCGAACTCATCTCCAATATGTTTTTCAAAACCAAGTTCTCTGTCGTGATAATTGTAAGTTACTCTTACTTTCATTGCTGGTCCTCCTTTCCTTAAAAATGGGTATAAAAATACCACCGACCATTTCTGATCAGTGGTATTATCTATATCTTTTACTTCTTATCTTCATATTCTCTCACAATCTTCTTCATATACTCTCTGTATTCTTCTATCCCGTTGAAGCATTCCCAATGATACGGAATCCATTCACCAGTTATTTCATAACATCTCCTTTTTAAATACTGAATTTCTTCATCTTCTTTTAATGCCTGAATCAATTTTTTCATTCAACCAGCTCCTTATATGCCTTGAATATTCCATCTAATATTTTTTCTTTTTCATCCAATTCAAGTACATCTATGCTGCTTAAATTCGCAAATATTTCCATCACCTGTACTTTAGGATTCGATTTCCAATAACTCTTTTTATGCCCTACTGGAACTATAATCTCACCTTCACTCAATGCGCTGATAATATCTGAAATTGCAAAGCTGTACTCATACTTCCCATTTTCTTGAAACCATTCTTGAACTTCATCTCTTTTATCATATACTTTTTGTCTACATTTTTCAATTTCTTGAAGAAATCTTTCATCTTCCCAACTATTGTATTGTAGAAAATCCATTCTATGTGTTATTTCATGCGAAAATACATAATCCATATCGTACAATTCAATATTAGGTGCTTTAGAATTGTATTTTATAATATCTTCATTAGGCAAATATGCAAAAGGCACTTTAAGTTCTTGGTCTTCTACAAATTCTACTGTATCCACAAAAAATGACATATTAGCCTTGTGTCTTGAATTATCTATGTTATTTTTTATCTTTTCTTTGAATACTTCGAGAGAATCCTTTATATTAAATCCTTCTGCTTTCTTTTGAAACTCTTCTTTCCATTCTCCAAGTTTTATTTCATACTTTTCTTTATTTTCTCTATCTAATGAATAATTTGCCAGTCTTCTAAATTTCTCTTTCTGTCTTTTGGCATATTGTTGCTTCTGATCATCCTTATAAGCATCCTCAACTTTTTTAATCTCTTCCTTTGAAAACTTATCATCTGGCGGTGTACTGATTCCAGGAAAGTATGTTGTATGGCCGTCTTTACAGTTTGGATGATAAAGTCCTGCTGCCATTGCAGAACTCATCAGTGGATAGCTTCCATCCTTACTGCTGCCACCACTCCACACATCGTCGATCAGAATCTTTCCAACAAACGGCAGGCACTTTGGGCACGGATTTCCTCGCTTATTCATGATTACAAGATGGCAACCCCATTCTTTACGCTTTTCTCCTTCTCCAGTAAGATAAGCTCTCTTACTTGCTGTTCGGATTGCCATACCTGCGTATTCTTCTATTCGATGCATTGATCCATTCTTGTACTGGATGCATTGGATACCTGCTGCAAGAAAATCCTTTGTTGCCATATCTACAGCTTTTTCATAGGTGCCAACACCACTGTTCGCATATACCTGTGTATTGAATATCGTCTTTCGGTACTGATCATTTGCACGTCTTAGCATCGCTGTCTCTGCATTACCCATATCAGATACAGTTGCATCGATCAGTGCGTTCATCTTGCGATCATTAATCTTGAAGAATGCTCCATCGATATCTCCTGAACCACCAGATGCCTGCCCGATCGTTTCAAGGATATGTGCTTCCTGGTCTAGATATCCACGTTTTCGAGATTCACTAATAATCGCAGGAATGCTTGAATTGATTTCTTCAAATTGGCCATTATATTTTTTTGCATTTCTCTTGCGGTACTCTTCTAAAGCTCTTAACTGTTCTGCCTGCCACATCCCCCATTCGATACCTTCTTTTGTTTCTTCTGCTCGGTGTCGCTGCATATTACGCATCATCGATGCGATCAGTTCATCTTCTATCCGCTTAAGCGCTTCTTGAATATCGTAATCATTCATCTTTCACCTGTGTTGTAATACACTTTATACCCACGTTTCTTAAATTCTCGTTTCATCTCCTTGAGCTTTGACATGCTGCTGCACCTGTCCTTTCTCATCTCGATGATTCCGTTTTTCTCAATCGCATAAATACCAAACGGAACGTGATCACTCATCTGTCTTAGGAACTTTTTCGTCTCCTGTCGGCTCATTCTGTATGAGTGGTTCATTATTGTTACTACCATTTGATTCTCCTATCTGAAAATCTCCTGCTGCCGTATTGACCGCCGGATCTTCTACTTCCATGATTCCTTGTTCTGCTTTCAGTCTTGCGACCTCTTGTTTCTTCCATTCATCGTCTCTGGAATCGCCATACAGCTCGTCCACACAAGCTTCAACGCTCATGACTCCCTGTGATCTTCCTTTTCCAACAGTTTCAACCTGGCTCTCGAAAGATGGATTGGCATATTCTCCAAACGTTACATCTACCTCGACATCATCATTACTGCTCTGCCCATTTAGTTCACGGTATGCTTTGATACTTACCTTGATCAAACTTTGCAAGTCTTCCTGCAATGCGCCTACGATCGCATTTCTGCTATAAAGTGTAGCTTTCTCTTTTTCTCTCTGTGCATCTGCGTTATCCAGTTTCTTTACGTCAATCCCTAACGTTGACGGACTGATCAGACCTTGCAAACATAAATCCAGTGCTGTTATGTATGCTGATAGATAGCTTTCATGTGGAATCTCTGGTTGCTGCAATACAATCTCATTCTTTGCACCTTCGTGCATGTCGGAATCTGTTTTGATGTATCGATTATCAAATGGATTCACTGGTAATGTCGCTCCTGTTTCTGGATTTCTTGGAATGAAACATTCTGGAATATACTCTTTACTTCGTCCGGATCGCACTGCATCCATCCATTGACTGAACGCTTCATCGAACGCATCAAACGCATCAATTTTACGATCAAAGATACTCTGCCCTCTACTATCCCATTTTCCTGATTCAAAGAACATAAGCGGTACAGCGAGCATATATTCGCCACGTTGCTTAATCTCTCCATCTTTGCCTTCCTGGTATGTTGAGAATGCCAAGTTCTGCAAGTTTCTTGTTTCATCCAGTGCATCAAGTGGTACTTCCTTATCATCACATGTCAGCTTGTATTTGATATACCCATAGCCGTAATACTCATGCAGGATATACTCTCTTCTCTTATGGTCATAAACCGTTTTGAACTCAATCTCTGTGATTCTGCCACGGTTATTCTTAACCTCAAGTCGTTCTCCAGGATAGTACTCAATGATCGGATACTGTGAAAGACTTGTATCAAATGTGACCTTAAAAGCTCCATCTCCGATGTACAGAGTTTCTTTCGTTGCTTTCTCCAGTCGCTTCTTGATCTTGTTCTCTTTCGCGATCTCATCCCAAATATCCTGATCCTGCTTCTTTTTAAAATCAAAATCGTTTAGACTGGCAAGAGTCACACTTGTGAGCATGTCCACGATCAGCGATGGAAGTCCTGTATGAATCTTATTGATCTCCATCCCTGGACTGCACTTCGCCGCCCAGAAACTCTGCCGGCTTGTATTGATAACAAGCTGTCGGTACAGCTGTTCCAGTTCGTTGCTGTCCCCTCTGTACCAGATACGGTTTTTAATTGCATTTGCTTCGTAGTCCAATGTTTCAGTTATGTTGATTCTTGAGGGATTCGCCGGCTGTACATTTAACCAACTGCGAATCCCTCCTTTTACTTTTTCCATGATATTATCCACCCATTTCATCTTTGTCTCCTATTTGCATCTTGTATGGCAGCCATGCATACTGACTGGCATTGATCGTATGGTCGTTTCTATCCTCTGGTTCATTGTTCTTATCTTCTTTCCAACTGTATCGTTCAAGTTCTGAGATATGGTTAACACAATGTTCAAGGACTAAATAGGCATCCTGTTGCAACCATGAGATCTGCAGCAGGATCCTGTCTATGATCGTCGTTTTCTTGTATGCCGGAATGAAATTATGCGCACTGCCATGCAGACGTTTGTGTTTGTTTAACTCTGTGATCGTTGCCTGATCGGCAGAATCTATGAATACATCTCTTGCGAATCCCCATTCTTTCCTGTTTGTTTCCAGAAAGTCTACAAAGTTTCGCACCGTATCTGATGGTGCTAGTGGGATTGTCAGATCTGCATTGCTGTAAATCTTCTCATCTACTGTGATCACTCTGCGATCTTCTGTGATGATCTGGTAAATCATAGCAATCGTATCTTCAGACTCAGAAGAGTAAGAAGTATCCAGACCTGCAGTGATGGTTTTTATCTTGATCTTTCCATCTTTTAGCTGTTGCTTTAACCACGCCTTTGTTTTAACGTGTCGTTTCCGATCAAAATTCGAAAAGACAAGACCTGTTGCTTTTCCTCTTAGCCCTTCAATCTTGTTCTTCCAGATCTTCGTCCCTTTTGGAGTGTTGGCGATGATCTTGTCTAGTTTTTCTTTTGGTAATCCCAAATTATGAACAAAAGAAAAGAACCAATGGACCCAGTTAGGTTTTGATTCTTCTTTTAACTCATCTTTTATTTCTTTTGGTGTTTCTTGTTCCCACTCTGGAAGTGGTCTGGAACAATTTATGTATTCTTTGTAAATCGGCAGTGCCGGATCATCAGGGTTTAGTGTTGCCATCAGGTAATCACAACGCATCGCTGATTCTCGCACAAAGTCAATATCTGCTGTATTGATCTCATCAATGTATAAACAACCATACTGACCACCTAAGGCTTTCTGCCATTTTTGTTTGTCTCCATATCCAAGTACATAAATAACTTTATCGCCTTTGCTTGTGTGATACAGTAAATGCGGAATCTTATCATCTTTGGTTCCGTTTCCGTGGTACTCGACTAATTGCCCAAAATCATCAATGATACCAAGGTCTTTGTTGATGATGTTCTTTTCTGCGGTACCGGTATCTTTCGCTGCAAGGATATGCAGTTTCTTTGGAGATTCTGCTACCTTAAGCATGAACTTGAAAAGACCTACTGTCGTTTTACCTGCTGCCGTTGTGCTAACCTTCCAAGAACTCAACAGGCGCATCACACCTTATAAAAGCTTTGTACTTTTTAGATAATAATAATCTTTCGGAACTCATTGGAATTAATTACCCCCTATACAAAACAAAAATATAAATTTATTTTACCCACCTCGCATCTGATTGATCAGATCATCAAGTTTGGATTTTTCTTCTTCCAGACCAGATACTTCTACTTTATCCTTGAACATTCCAAGGTGTCTTCCTAACAGTTCTAATGCTTTTCCTTTATCATTCAGCTTAATTTCAACACCGTTGCGCCCTTCTTTGATTCCTGCGATTGCTCTTACCATCATATCGGATAAATCCATGGTATTTTTTATGATTACCTGTCCGTCCCGGACCTCTGCATAATCTGTAGCTTTCGCAAATGCAATTGCCGCCAGTTCTTTTACTACCTGATCTTGTGTTACCTCTGTACGCTCCTGACGTTCTTGCATTCGTTCCCCAATATATTTTTTAATGTTAGCATATGTTAGCAATCTGCTGCCATTCGCTCTTGCTGTTTCATCTTTTTTGATTGATGGATAAGCTGTTTTGTAAGCCCGAGTGGCATTCAAATCAATCAGATATTCATCACAAAATCTTTTCTGTTTATCTGTCATTCAGGCTCACTCCTTTCTTTCGTATCGTTCTCTTTATTTACTACTCTTTACTGTAAATGGAACAATGGATTCTGGAATATAATTCACTTCATACTTGTACTTATTAACCTTTGCCCCTCCAAGATCTTCGATCACATACATGCTGTCTTGATTCATGCCAATGATATGTTTCTTATATGTTCCATCCTCTGTCTCTACAATAAGTTTTACTTTCTTGCTGCTGTCTGTTTCTAATGAAAATGCTCCAACTAGTTCAAATTCTACTTTATCTGTTCTTGTATTGATCACTGCAAATCTGCGCAATACATTAAAATTATCTGCTTCCTGTGATACATTGCTAGATACCTTATCTGCTTCTGTGCATGCAGTTAATGTTCCTCCAATAATCGCCAATCCTAACAATGCTACTAGAAATTTCTTTTTCATGTTAATATCTCCTTCTACAAACATCCAATCTTCTGCCAATAAATCTGTCTGCGATGCTAACCATGGAACCAAAGTATCATCTGCTGCCTTCATAACAATAAATTCTTGCAAATCATTGATGTCTTTTCCTGTGTACTGCTTGTACATCTGGCAGCCTACTTTTGGAGATTTGAATAAATACATACCTTTTCCATTCCAGCCTTTTCTTGTCACCTTTTTCCCCTTTTTCATTGCTTCAATTGCAAATCCAAATGGCATTGTATCACATTTTATATAATCGACTTTGAACATTTCTTTTGGCAACCACTGCACATATCCGTTCTCATATTCCATCAAGTATCCTTCATCCATCGGATCTTCATCTGCAGGAATCTGCCATCCTCGATAATTGTTATAATCACCTCTTGTCATCGGTTCTGCTTTAACGATTTTTGTTCCAATATACTGTTTCATTCGTTACCACCCTTTCTAAATTTACGCATAAAAAGACTCGGGGTCCGAAGATCACCCGAGTTCATTCAACTTACAAGAAGAGTATCAATATGAAGTATCACTTCATCTAATCGCTCTATCCTATATATTAGCCTATTTTTTGCGAACGTGACCGAACATTTTCTAATTTTCTTGAAAAAATCTTGTATTTCTCATTCTACAACTGTCTTCTGTATAAGCTACTCTTCTTTTTGGATGTAACTGATTCATCTTATGTGCTACCTGCAGCCACGTCATGCCATCAATGTAATAAAATCTAAACATCATTCTTAGTTCGCTTTTCTCAATACTATTTATATATTCTTCCGCTTGATTCATGAGTTCCAGCAGTTCATTTTCTTTTTCGATCAACATAGCTTTTCGCTTATTAAGCAGCAGCTTCTTTCTGCTAAGTTCTGGTACTGGCATACCCTCAACAACAAAGTGCTGTATTCCACCCATACCGCCGCTTACTGTGTCTTTTACAGTTCCTTCTTCTGCAATTCTGAAGATCTGCTTTTCAGTCTCTGTGATTCTTCTCCTTAAATCTTTAATTTCTTCTTTCATGTCACAATATTGGATCAGTACGTTCTTGTCCACGTTCTCCCCTCCTATTATCTGCTGCCTTATTTGATTTCATTATTTTCTTAATCTGATTGTCACAAATGCCCATGCAGATTACTCTGCACAGGCTTTGCGTTAATTTACCATATTTTTCTACCACTTTTTTGTTTCATTAAATTTCTCTTATAGAATTTTCCTTTGGTAGATGAATAGTATCTGTCTTTATCTTCTTTCTTTTTCTGTCTCATTGCCTGCATGCTTAACTTCCATGCGACAAATTGTGTACATTTTCTTCTACACTTAATCCTCTTTTCTCTTTCTTTCCCAGAATTGCACTTAAGACATGGACAATCTCTATATGCCATTACGTATCACTCCTTTTATTCAAATCTTCCTGCACTTGATCCATATCGATGCCATGTTGTCCCTTTTTTGACTTTTTTCTTTCTTCTTTGTCTAGCCTCTCTTTCAACTTCATCGATCACATCATATCGATATTTACTATCCCAGTATTCTATCAACTGTCGGCTGATTCCTGTTTCTCTTGCCATCGACTCACAGGTAATTCCGTCATAGATCATATTTTTTACGATACTTTTTTTGTATTCCTCACTGTATTTTTTACGGTCTACTTTAGGTACTTCTTCATCTTTGTACTGTGCTACCCATCTTTTTAATGTTCCAACACCAATTTCTGCTTTATCTGCAAACTCTTTTCGTGACATCCCTGATGCTATAAGAGCTCTTACAATTCCTCTTTTAAAATCTTCTGTATACTGCATATTTTTGTTTCAGACAGCTTAGTTCTCTACCTGAGCCAATGCATTATCCGTGATCATTGTTCTGTTTCTTTTTGCCTGATCGTATAATTCATTGTGATTCTTTTTTGGGTTTTTTGATTTGAAAAATAATTGTAAAAGCTAAATCTAGTATCGTTAAAAAAATTTACATTCAAAAGAATCTGAAAAAATATGTTTGTGATCGTTTTACTTGTTAATAGTTACTAAAAAATCTTACTCAGGCAGAGAACTAAGCTGTCTGTTCTCCTTTCCGCCTGCTGCCTTTTCGGCAGTAGGCTAATAGATCTTTGTTTCTTATGCGTTTTAATAGTTACTTGTGGTATATAAAATCAGCATTGCTGATTGTGCACGTTATTTGGTAACATTTCTTATAGTTTTGCTATTCAACGGTTTTTTTAATTCCTCTGCTGATTTATAAATATCTCTTACCATCTTTTCGATCGTATACAATTTCAGTCCATAAGATTGTAAGTCAATGACTGCCTTTGTTAATTCTTCCATGTCTTTCTCTCCTTTCACGCTTATATATCAGCTAATGCTAATATGCAATAATCTTCTTTTAATCCTGCGAATCCTTCCAGAATATAGGTGATTTCCTTTTCAATCACTCTTCCTGTTGGTTCTCCATTGTCCATTTCTCTAAGTTCTAAGATATCTCCAATTTGATAATCTCTGTCATTTTTCCTTAATTCGAACGATTTTCTTCCCAATCTTACATCTTCAAAGAACATTTTTGCTAATTTCAATTTATGTCTGCGATCATCCATAACTGTTTCCGGTACTTCTACCTTGTTTGTCTGCTCAATTTCAACTTTCAAATCTTCTGGAAGATATTCTGGAAAATCTTTTTCAATGCTTGTTTGGCCAACAACTTGTTCTTCTTGTTGCGATGTCGCAACTGGCTTAGATTCTGCTTTTGTCGGCTTTTTCGACTCTGGCTTTTTCTCTACTTTTTTTGGTTTAACTTCTTCCTCTATCTCTCCGTATGTAGCTTTCCATGGATCCGCAGCCCCTAAATCAAATGCCTGATCATATTCATTTAAGATCTCGCTCCAAGTTAGCTCCTGCACTCCGGATACTCCCATCGTTCGAACTGTAATCTTTTCATCTTCGAACTTGATCACCAAGACTCCTTTTTTCATTAACCGATATCCTTCTGGAATAACTGCTGCCTTGATATCGTCAATGCACTTTGCGTTAGCAATCTCAATCAGCTCTTTTCTTCTGTCTGGCGATGCATACTCTTTTCTTAGGACCTCTTGAAACTTTGTTAGAACTTCATTGTCTTCTGCTGCCTTTTCCATTCGCTTAATCTCTCGAATGTCTTTTATACTTGTCTGATTTGTGATCAATACATAATCTTCTGGATCCATCGTTAGCATTTCAGATAGTCGGCTTTTCCCTAAACCAATGAACTCTTCTCTTAATTCCAGACTATTCCCACCAATGCTGTATTTATCGTTGATCGCCATGAATCGGCTTGTTGGAGATTTTGTTAATCCAAGTTCTTTTTCTGCAAATTCATAGATTGTATTGTATCCATCCTGTCTGTATGCTTCTGTGTCTCTGATCTGCTTTAATCTATAGCCGATCGCTACAAAGCTCTCTGCCAGATGGTTAAGTCTTCTTTTGATGTCCTCTTTGATACTGATATATTCGTTTAGTGTGATCTGATGATATTCTTCCATTACGCTGCCTTTCTTACTCTCTTAATCAATGCGTTGTGAAATTGTCTCACAAACTGATCTATTTCTTTCGGTACTGGATTATTGTGTAGATTATTGTATGCTCCACGATACTGTATAATTTCTAAGTTTCTAACTTCCATTGTGTAGTAACTAGTATCTTCTTCTCCCTGTTTCCTGATAAACAGAATGTCTGTTTCTCCTTCAGCTACTTTTTCTGTGTAAGTTCCTACGCAATGGTGTAAGTTTCGTCCTTCTTCCGCGATCTCTTTTAGAGACATCGGAACTATGATTTTATATTTGCTCGTCTCATAGCTGTACAATGCTTTCAGTTCTTGGATTCTTTGCTGATATTTCTTTTCTCTTATATTGTCTCCTTGAATCTTCATGATCTTTGTCAGATCATCATGCCTGTCTTTTAATTTTCTCGGAAACAGTACAGCTTTATCCTTCATGTTATAGCCTAAGTCTTGTGCCATTTTCAAATAATCCAGCCATATCCCTGCATCGTGTCCCTTGCGTGTGTAGGTTGCTATTTTCTTAATCGTTGTGAACGTTCTCAATGCTATTAGATGATGCCCTGCATTGGATAATGCGATAATTTCATCGTCTGTCAGTTTTCCATCTGGATCATTTCGTAACACTCTAATCTCGTCTCTTCCAAGATCATAATCTCTTGCTTTTCTCATATTTGCTTTCGTAAGTCCTAAAACTTCGTTAAGCTTTGTGCCCACATTTAAAAATCTGTCATAGCTCCATAATTGTCTTGTCAGTTTCCGCATGTTTGCTTTAATTACAAGTTCTAACTGTGGGTGCTGCATATAATTTTCAATGATCATTTCATACTGTTCCTGTTTGCCCTTCCAGGATGCAACAACATCGATGCCGCTATGTTCTAGGTATGTATCCTTGATCATTTGTTTCAAATTCTTTGGATAGATCCTTGCCTTTCCTACATTCATTGCTCCTGTATCATACCAGTAGGCTTCTTCTCTTGGGTCTTCTGCAAGTCCATTAAATAACTTGTAATTTTCTTCTATGAACCAAATAAAACGATCTGCTATTCTTACACTTTCTTTATTTTCTGCAAACGACTTTTTCTCTACCAAGCTTTCTATTGCGGCGATTCCGATGTTTGTTTTTTGGAATCTTACCACTTTGATAGAATCTTCAATATACGATTGTAGTCCTGCTGCCTTATATATGATCCTCTTTCTGCAGCTTGGGCAAATTCCTCTTTTGTTGTGTGCTATCTTTTGTTTCCTGCGGTCTAGTTTTACCTTTTGTCCACACTTTCCACAGAATCCTGTTGATTCCTTGTAAAACAGATAAGATTCCATTTGCTTTTCTGCCCATTGCCTTAAGCCTTTTGTAATCGGTCTGATTTCTTCCGATTTCTCTTTGATCTTCTGCATTCGTTTTTCATGACGCTTTTCTGATTTTTCACTATTGATCCTTTCTTCAATTTCGTGGATCTGTTTGTTTGGTTCTGTTTCTTTCCATCTCCAATCATTCTTTCTGTTTTGTTTATAAAAATCAGATAACTCCTTTTTCTCTTTCTTACTCAATTCCAATTCTACTTTAAATTGATCATCACTGTACTTCCACCAGCTTTCTAAACATTTTGTATTCCACCCAACACCTTCAATGTAATTTGCGTATTCATGTTCCCTTAAGCAGATTCTTGCATTGATATTATTTGTCTTTCCGTCAATCCATTTCCCATCGATTATGAAGCAGTCGCCTAATCTATGAATCTTTTTCTTTCCGAAGAACGGTATCTTTTCTATTGTTTTCTTTTTCATGCTCTTGCACCTTCTTTGTAATATCTTCCAACAATCTCAAACACGTCTTTATCTCTCATAGCTACGCAATTGCTTCCAGATTTTTTCATCTTTCTTGCTTCATTCTCTGCTGCCTTGTATGCATCTGTTAACTTCTTTCCTTTTTTTCGGATGGCGATCGCTAAATCTTGATCTTTCTCTGCTTCAACTTTTAAGAAATTGGCAATGGATTCTAAATATCCATTCTGTCCCTTTTCCTTTCTTACTTCCATGTCTAGCTTTCCGACTGCTGCCATTAGCTGATCAGTGACAAAATCAATCTCTCCATCCCAAAACATCTGCGCCAATTCAGCATCTATGCCGTTTTCAGCACATAACTTGTCCAGATTTTCTTTCTCCCCTTCTTCTTTTAGGCTTCTAGCCACATCGTTGATTTCTGCTGCTGTCTCCATCTCTCCATATATGTCAAACATGATCACACCTCCTAATACAATTTACCGCCCATGATCGCACGTACTGCATCCTCTGGCTCGTATTTGCCACCATAGTTTTTTGCACTTTCCAGACGTTTATATAATTTCTTCTCGCTTCTTCGATTCATCGGACAGCACAAGTGCACGATTTCTTCCGCAGTCTTTCTTTCTGTGCCTAATTCATCAAATAATGCTTTCTGGACACCTCTTTTCAGAAATACGTCGGTTTCTCTGCACATATGTGGACCTCTCCGCCCTTTATGTAGACCTGTTGGAAGTTCAATCGTGTTGTAATAAAAATCACAACCACCCTGACTTCTAAACACAATATGATGCTTCTCCATGATCCCGACTTTTTCCTCGTCCTTAAATCCACCCAAAAATGCTTCTAACTCATATATTTCCATAGCTTTAATTTATCCTCCAGTTCATCTTTACATTCATAACGCTCTAACAGATCACTATCAGCTGTTACATGATTTGTCTTCTTGAATATATAAACTTCTTTCCACAGATCCGCGTTAGCGATCTCTTTCCCGGCTTTTGTTTTCCAGTCATGTTCGGCATATACTCTTGCTGCTTTTAACATACGCTCAAAGTAGTCACAATCCGCATGAATTCTTATTTCATAGGGTTGATTGAGTTTTATTCTTCTTAGTGCTGTTACTGCTGCCTTAATCGTGATTCTGTTGATTGTTGTCTCCATATCCCCACCATTTACATCTAACGTATATGGTTTTCCATCTGCTTTTATAAACTCCAGTACAGCTTTAAACACCGCTGGTCCTCTTCCTCTGCTGTGTGACACTGTGTATATGTAAATGTCTATCTGTTTCATTCTTTCCTCCACTGATTCAATATTTTCACTTGAATATATTTTAAAAACTGATACCCATCGGCCGTGAATCCTGAAAATATACTTTGCTGGTCAATGTAATATCCTTTCTTGGGTCTTGGATCTCTTTTAAAAAATTTTCGTTCGAGGATTATTCTTTTCTTTGCTACTGGAATCTTCAGATTCTTTGATGGAGAATATCTTCTCGGTAGTTTTTCTCCTTTTTCTGTTACTTCTTTGATCAGATAAGATGCCAGCTTCCCATATTGGCCAGTATCATCTAACAAGCTCACATAGACACTCCCATGTGGCCAACATTCCCTCAATGTTTTACTGTCTATTGAATTGATTACTAAATGATGATGTCTGGCGCCTCTTTTTCCAATCTCGAACACATGGACAAATTTTAATTCTTTCTCCTGCTTTTTAAACTCTGCTCGAAGCTTTCTTAGGAATTTCGCTTTATCCTCTTTCATTTGATCATAATCAGGCTTTGTACCTGCATAAGATAAACGAATGTGCATATCCCCACCTGTGAAATTTTCATTCAGCAGCCACCTTAATTTATCTATCGCTTTTCTGACATTAATCTTTTTCTGTGATTCTGTTGTCTTTTTCTGTTTCTTTTGTCTCTTGCATCCCTTGGGATGTATCCTGTGACTGTAATATCTTTGGATCTCTATTGTTCTCCCTGCTGTTACTATCTTTTCTATGTATGGCATGTCATTCTCCTTTTGTCTCAGATTTAATACCTTTAGCAAGTCTAAACAGCGGTATTTCAACCGCTATTTTTCTTGCCTTTGTACGGAGAACTTGATATAATATTAATGAAGTAATTTTCTCTGATAGAGAGATAAAAATCAGAACTCACTTTAGTTTGTGAGTTCTTTTTTTATGCTCTTTTACTATCTTTTCAAGTTCCTGTAAATCTTCGCAAATATCTTCATATCTGCCTAATTTATTTACTACATCCCCAACCAGACAGTTATTATCCTGTCTGATCAGAGATGCTCTGTATGTATTGCTGCTATGATTCTTCATTGTTAGTCTCATTGACTTCTTCCTTTCCAAAGTCTATTTCTAACGCTTTTATCATCTTTTCTGCTATTGCTACTACCTTTTTTGTATTATCATCCGATTCTTCTTCCAGGGCGTCTGCTACATATCTTAGTGCCGCGATCATATGCAGAACCATATGATTTGTCATTGGAGTCACGCTGTCTATAACTCTTTTTAGCATCATGTGACTGACTTCTATCAGTTTCTTTTCTCCTGTTTCATTATACCCAAGTGCCAGACACAATCCTGCTTCTATTATTTTCGTGTCACAGTTAATTAAAAATTCTTCTGACATTCCTGACTTTTTATGATATACTGTTTCTTGTGTTAGACTATTTATGTCCGTGCTCATTGGAGTTGCTGCTCCGTGGGCACTTTTCGTTTTTATAAAATCCCGAAGTGCTTTTATTTCATCGAATCTCCCTTGTTCATACGCTGCATTTCCTGATCTATTTCCAGTATATGAATGTTCAACGATTATCCCTTGAAGCTCAATTCGTTCATCAAGTTCTTTCAAAATCTCAACTTCGTTTATCAAATTTCTTCACTCCTTCCTCGTAAATCAACGCTGTGATCAAGCACAACGCTGCCAACTCTTTAAAAATTCCCATTGCAACCAGCACTGCTGCCGTGCATATCATGGCTTTTGTTTCACTTTTCATCTCATGCTCCTTTCTCTGGTTGATACAAAATACCAGTTACTTCCCAAAATAACTTCGGACTGATGTAATAATTTGTCCTGCTCTTTCCAGATTTTCTAAATGCGTATCCGATCGGAAGCCATCCGGCTTCAATGCCTGCCCTTATGAAGCAAGCATCTTTTCCCATCTTCTCTGCCGCATATGCTATCGGTACATTCCCCTCTGGGAACTGTTCTGGTGCATTTGCGTATGCTGCTAAGATTCTTAGATCTTGTCTTCTGCTCATGTCTTTCACCTACCTTTCTTCAGATGGCTTAATTCCCTGCCCGATGATTGAGTGCTATTTTTAATAATTAACCAATTTAGGGAGGAATTTCGTGTATCGGACAGAGGATTAAGCCATCTGTGTATTCAATTCTTATCTGTGTTATAATTTTCCTAAAAACATAAAGGAGTTTATTATGCCAACACCATTTAAAGATTTAGAATTTTCGTTTAAGCAAGTCAGTATTCTTAGAAAACTAAGAGATGATGGTTGCATCTCAAAAGAACTTGTTAGGTCTAATCCTGAATATTCTTTTCTCTAAAAATACAATCTTATTGATAACGCTCCCGAACGTTTTGATATTTACCGTCCAAGCGATAAAGATTTGATGTATTTACGCTATAGAAGAAAAGATCTCTTTAGGACTTGGTATCCTCACGTTGTATCCAGTCTTGCTTTTATTGCTTCTATAGCATCATTGATCATTAACATTCTTTCCTCTGTGCATTAAAGAAAATGTATAACCACATACGGCAGTCCAATGAATAACCAAATAAGTTCTGCAATTATGAGAAATAATCCATAGGCTGCCGCCTTATCTTCTTTGCATACTTCTGCTATCGCTATAGCCCATTCTTTACATTCGATGGCTATGTATTTTAGAACCTTCACTTCTCTCATCTCCTTTGTTCTTACCAAATAGCTTTTCGATTTCTTATCATTTATGCAAAAACAATAATCAATGTGATGATCGAAACCGTTAAAGAAATATATGGAAGGATCATTCTTCTTCTGAAATCTTTATCTTTATGAAGTTCTAAGATTTCTTTAAAAATCATTTCGTCTTTCTCACCTCCTGGTTATTCAATTCGCTTGTTTCTTCTTATCTTCTTTCTTATAATTAGATTTACAGGGCACTGCCATGTCCGAGTATTCAAGAAAGGACGAGTTATAACATGAAATTTTTAATATTATTTTACTTATTGATATACGTATATTTTGTTGCGAAGAATATCTTTCTTCTCTGCAAAATACGTAAAGCAATAACTGTGTTAAATAATTATTTAAATTCTGCAATTATGCCAAAATCTTATTATGACGAAATAATTAAAAAAGATAATTATCAACAATGTTTAAATGATGTTCTTTTTTATTACCCTACTATCGCAGAATTTAAAGATAGTTTTGAATGTCTTGAATATGGTGTTCCAGACAAACAAAATCTTGTTGCTGCATATCATCTTTGCAATGAGTTAATGATGAAAAGAAATTTTATCTTTCATTCATTCACCGAATCCTTAAATCCTGTTAATGTTTTGAAACAAATATTTAAATTTCCTTCCTCTTTCATCGCTTGGATAGGATTTAATCCATCTTCTATGTTTTCAAAACTATTTAATATTTTTTGTTGGGCACTTACTTTCGCGCTCAATATGTATTCAGAAGAAATAAAATCTTTTATATCTACATTGATTCATAAATAGCCTTTACACATAGAAAAATCAGCATAAAAATCACAGCACTTTCTTTTTTACTTACATTCTCTGTGAAGCTCAAAAAATAATTTATGATTTGTGATAAAAATAGTGTAATGATCAATATTGCACTATTTTTTTTCATGGTTGATCACCTCCTGGTTATTTAGTTAAACATCGTTTAACTTTTTAATTAAAAAAATATTTACCATATTCTGATTCATTAATATTCAAAAGTCCCGCCCATAACACAATGTCTTTTTGCGAAAATCCTGTTTTCCCAGTCATTTTCTTAGACAATGAATTAGTGGAAATCCCTAAAACTTCTGCATATTTTTCTTGGCTTCCATATTTTTCGATAATTCTTCCTCTCAGTTTATCGTATGTATAGCCCATTCTTTTCACCTACTTTCTTTTCTTTGCTACGATTAAAGTTTAACACTGTTTAACTCTTCTGTCAATATAAAAGTTTAAGATAATTTAACTTTTTGTTTGATTGTTTAACGCCTTTATGATAATATGTAACTATAAAATAGAAAAGGAGGTATTGTGGATGAAAAATCCTATCACTGCCAATCGGCTAGCTCTTGCTTTATCTAACGCAGATATGATTCCGCAAGAGTTAGCCAATGCCTCTGGTGTTAGCAAAGCTTCCATCAGTCAATACTTAAACGGATCTCATGCCCCATCTAATATTAGTAGTGGGAAAATGGCAAAAATTTTAAACGTCAATCCCGTATGGTTAATGGGCTTTGACGTACCTATGCAAGAAAAAGCTGTTGTAAAAAAAGTGAATACTAAAGGTGTTACTATCAATGTTCTTGGACGCGTAGCTGCTGGTATTCCTATAGATTGTGTAGAAGAAATTATTGATACAGAAGAAATTACACAAGACATGGCATCTACTGGAGAATTTTTTGGACTACAGATTCATGGTGATTCCATGGAGCCAAGAATGAAAGATGGAGATGTTGTTATTGTTCGGCAGCAGAATGATGCGGAGACTGATAATATTGTGATTGCTGTTGTTAATGGTAATGAAGCAACTTGTAAACGATTAAAAAAATATGCCGAAGGGATAGCTTTAATTTCTACCAATCCGAGTTATGAACCTATGTATTTTTCTAATAAAGAAATTGCAGAAAAACCAGTCCGCATCATCGGTGTTGTGAAAGAATTAAGAGCTAAATTTTAAGAGGAGTATATTAATGAAAAAAAGATGGTATTTAGAATCTTGGGTTATAGCAATCATGTTTGCGTTATGGTTTGTTTATTTCATTCCTAGTATCATTGGAATTGTCTTACTTATTCTGCGAAAGAAACAAGATAAGTTCAATTTACAACTTTACGAAACAACCGAACAAAAATTAAATAATATGATTGCTTTCAATGAACAAATAGGTTTTAAACGATACGAAGATGTAACAAATAAGATTGCAGAAATAGAAACTGATTTTTCTTCTAAAAAAGAATCCTTAGAACTTGAATTGCAATCTTTAAAAAACAACAGAGAACAAGAAAAAGAAAACCTACTTTCTGAAGTTAAGGATGAGCGAAATAGAATTTTATCATCCATCGATGATATCAATAGAAGTTTTCAAAATAGCAAGCAAGAAAAAGAAAAAGAACTTTCAGATTTAAATTCCGTGATTGCTAAAAACAATGAAATCATCATCGAACTAAATAATAAAATTGACAGTTTGCATAATACTGAAATTCAAAAAGAGAAACAAATCAAAACTCAAATAAAAAAAATATCAAGGATTAAAGAATTATATCAAAGCATAACATATGCTGTTAATAATTTCTTTGATTATATACCTAATGAAGCCGAAGTAAATATCCCTAAAAATGACTTGCTTGAAGCTGAACAAATTACCCCTTGTGTATCATTAAAACTACATAGTTTAGATGTAAAAGATTTAAGAAAAGCATTCAAGGATAACGACAAGCATATATCTGAAATTTTAGATAAATACTCTTCTAGATATACAACAAAATCCAACATAGCAATTTATAAATTAATGGTAATAGCTCTCCGATCTGAATTGCAGAATATTTTATATAACCTAAAATATGAAAAGTTAGACGATTCAATTCAACAAGTTAAAAATGTAACGAGTAAATATCTAAAAATTGCAGGAGATGGAAATCAAAGCATAGTCGGAACCCTTACTAAATTCATCGGCCAAATGGAATACTTATTTATTAACGCTGTAAAAATTGAATATAACTATTATGTAAGACGCGAACAGGCAAAACAAGAACAAAAAGCTCTCCGAGAACAAATGCGACAAGAAGCCGCTGAAAGAAAAGCCTTAGAAGCAGAAAGAAAGAAAATTGAACAAGAAGAATCTAAGTATAACTCTGAAATCCAAAAACTAAATAAACAACTATCTGATGCATCCGAACAAGAATCTGATTTATTAAAATCAAGAATTTTAGAATTAGAATCTCAATTAGCAAATGTTATTGTAAAAAAAGAGGAAATTGCAACATTAGCACAGGGTAAAGCCGGAAATGTATACATTATAAGCAATGTTGGATCTTTTGGAGAAAATATATTCAAAATTGGAATGACAAGAAGGCTAGAACCCCAGGACCGAGTAGACGAATTAGGAAGTGCCTCTGTTCCATTTAAATTTGATGTACATAGTTTTATATTTTCTGATGATGCTGTTGCTCTCGAGAATAAATTGCATGAAATTTTGAACAACAAACGAGTAAACAAGGTAAATATGAGAAAAGAATTTTTCAAGACATCTATTGACGAGTTAGAACAAATAGTAAATGATATTGACCCTACAGCGGAATTTAAACGAACTATTCTAGCCGAAGAGTATCGACAATCGTTATCCGAAGAAGAAATATCTAATTCCTCTTTGTTGTCAAATACTATTAAAGATGCTATCTAATTTAGAACAAAGGAGAAATGTATGCGAAAAAGAATTTTTTGTCTTGTATCATCATTGGTATTATTATCAGCTGTTCCAGTGCACGCAAATCAAGACATAAAGCTAAATAAAACTTTCGTCACATTGCCGGCAAAAAATACATACACTTTGAAAGTTAATGGAACAAAAAAGAAAGCTAAATGGAGTTCTAGTAAGAAGAAAATTGCTGCAGTAAATAAGGATGGGAAAATCACTGCTAAGAAATCTGGAACAACTTACATTACTGCGAAGGTAAATGGAAAGAAGATAAAATGCAAGGTTTCTGTGCGAAGTAATAAATCAATAACTAACAAATTATGGGATGCTTATGACTGGCAGTGTGAAGATATTTGGAACAATGGATACTGTGATATATATCACTATATAGAAGATGGAACCGACTCTTGCGGAAACAAATTAAATATTGATAAAACCATTTCCGACTTAAATAAAAATTATAAAAAAAGAAATTCTTGGAATAAATTTGTTTATTCTGTACAAGGTAAACATTATTCTAAATTCAAAAAGACTTGGGAAAAGCTTGACGCTGAAACTGTTCGACTGAAGAATATCCTTGACAAAAACGGAACTCCTACTCCAAAAAGTAATTATTATTTTCCGTATCAAAAATATTCTAACTATATCTGGAAATTATTTGATAATGTAAGTAATTTACAATAAAAGAAAACCGCCCAGCTACCAACTGGACAGAACATTACGACATCTCAACATCTTAAAAGCACATGTCAAAGATAATTAATCAAATTAAAGCATATTCCAGTTATCAAGCTGGATAAAATATTGTAATAAAAATATCAAAAAATAAGGAGAATAGAAAATGGATACACACAAAATTGGAAATGTAATTCGTATAATTAATAATCGTAGTCTTATTATTGATGCTGGCTCCGATATCGTTTCTGTAGGCGATAAAATAAAGGTCTACGAAGCAACTGACACACTTAAAAATCTAGACGGAACTACATTAGCTGTATTTGAGTACACAAAAGATGAATTAGAAGTAGTTGATGTTGAAGAATCATATTCTGTCTGTCAAAAAAATAAAACAAAAACTGTCCCTTCACCTTCTCAATTAGCTATATCTCCTTTATTGGGTCGTGAAGAGCAAATCCCTTTAAATGTTGATCCTAATGATATTGAACCAATACAAATACATAATGGAAAAATTTGTATTGGTGATCCGGTTAAATTTGCTTGACATTATAATTGTGTAATGGTAAGATGAGATGAATAGAAATGGTCGTTGTCTAAAATGACTAGCATTATCCCTCTTACCATATCATGGTAAGGGGGATTTTACTTTTTATGAATAATTTCGATAAACCTTTTAAATCAATTGACGAACAAATAGAAATACTTCAACAACGAAACATTATTATTACTGACATTGACTTTGCACGATCTGTGTTAAATAGCTTATCCTATTACACTATTGTAAATGGATATAAAAATTCCTTTTTATCTATTACCGGAACTGATTTATTTGCTCCTGGTACAAGATTTGAGGAATTATACACTTTACATATCCTTGATACTAGATTAAACAGCATTATTTTCAAAAATATACTTTACGTTGAACGATATTTAAAAACACGATTATCTTATATTATTTCTCAAAATTATGGCGTTTATACTGATTTTAATGACCTGTCCAACTCCAATACCAATGATTATTTATATCGTGGTTATTATAGTAGGAGTACTGGACAAAAAGATAATATTTTACGTTCTATTAAAAAAAGTATCCTTTCACCTCGAAAAAACTTTATAATGGAGCACTATTTAACCACTAAAAATCACATCCCACCTTGGATTGTAACTACTAACATTCCTTTAGGATTAGCAATACAATGGTATACCATACTTAAACAAGATGATAAAACATCCATTAGTAATCAGTTTTTACAGCCTGATAAAATTAGTATCGATGCCAAAAAAGAATTTTTGAAAAAGGCTTTTTCTCTTTTAAAAGAATATAGAAATAATATTGCTCATGGGAATCGAACTTTCAATACTCTTGCTCGTTCGGTTCTTCCTAAAAACCAGTTATTGATTTTGGCTCCAGAAATGATTTCAGAATTTGAATATAACTCTGGAATTGGTCAAAAAGATTTATTTGCTGTAGTACTATCAATTTTTATCCTCATAGATGACACATATCTTCTATCAAACTTCTTTAATGATTTGAAATATGTTTTATCTCCATATAATCAGATTACTATCGCAAATAAATCAATATATAATACGTTCAATCTTCCAGATGATATTTTTGAAAGAATTGAACGATACCTAACAAAGTCTTAATTCAATAAAAGAAAAAACCGTCCAGCTAACAACTGGACGGAATCTCAGAAGTTTATCAACTACTTTGCAGCTATGATATCACTTCTCCCTAGCCAAGAGAATTATATCATACATCCTGCAAAATTACAATTTGATAAGGGTGTATTTTTTGTACCCTTTTTTAAGAAAGGAATGATGATATATGGCACTGATAAAATGCCCAGAATGTAATCTGCAAGTATCTGACAAGGCAATCTCCTGTCCTCACTGCGGATATCCTCTTGATTCTAAAGCAATAAAACGACAATACAACAAATCTACGAAAAGGAAAAGACTTCCTAACGGTTTCGGTACAATCTCCAAATTAAAAAACAAAAATCTCCGAAGACCTTTCCGTGCTCAAGTTTGTGTTGGTAAAAACTTCTATGGAAGACCAATTTATAAATCCTTGAAACCTCAATCTTCTTTTAAAACCTACAACGATGCTTATGCTGCACTAATGGAGTACCATAAAAATCCTTATGATCTTGACTCCGACCTGACTGTTGAACAGCTTTATGAAAAATGGAGCGAAGAATATTTTAAAGCTTTGAGCAGCTCATCCAGTGAACGAACAGTCAAGTCAGCTTGGAACTACTGCTCTTCTATTTATGGAATGCGTGCCAAAGATCTACGAGCAAGACATATTAAAGGATGCATGGAAGATGGAACATATATAGTTAATGGAAAAGAAAAACATCCATCTCCTACTACGAAAACAAAAATAAAATCATTATTCAATTTAATGTTAGACTATGCGGAAGAACATGAACTTGTTGATAAAAATTATGCTAGGACATTCAAATTGGCAGATGATATTATCAAGGATATTGAGGAAGAGAAAAAAGATCATATTGATTTTACCAAAGAAGAAATGGAAAAATTATGGGATAACTTATATGATGTAGACTATGTAGATGTATTGCTGATCCAATGCTATTCTGGTTGGAGACCACAGGAGTTAGGATTATTAAAAATAGAAAACGTTGACTTAGAGAATTGGTTTATCGTCGGTGGTATGAAAACCGATGCCGGAAAAGATCGTGTAGTTCCAGTTCATCCAAAAATTCGCAGTTTGGTAAAATATCGTTACCAGGAAGCACAAAAATTAGGAAGTGAATATTTGATCAACTGCACTGATACCAGAACTCATCGATCTAGTTTAAAACTTACATACGACAAGTACCGTCACAGAGTCGATAAGATTGTTGAACAACTAGATTTGAATCCTGATCATCGTGCTCATGATGGTCGTATTCAATTTGCAACGATGGCTGGTGATGCCAATATGAATGAATATGCTGTAAAGCGCATCATGGGCCACAAAATAAAAGACATTACCGAAGGCACTTATACAAAACGAAAAAAAGAGTGGCTTATGGAAGAAATCTTAAAAATAAAGTAAGAAAAAAAGAGAGCCAAATTAATTTTTGACTCTCTTTTCTTATTCACATTCTGAGTGTAGAGATACGGTATAGAGATAGTGTAGAGATAATATAGAGATTGTCTACATTTCACTACTTCTTACCGCTTCTAACACCCTCTAAAAACCACGTATTTAAGCGGTTTCTTAGAATTTACCTGCTTTAGCAGCTTCTTCAATGGATACAGCTACTGCTACTGTAGCTCCTACCATTGGGTTGTTACCCATACCTATTAATCCCATCATTTCTACATGGGCTGGTACTGAAGAAGATCCTGCGAACTGAGCATCACTATGCATACGTCCCATAGTATCTGTCATTCCGTAAGAAGCAGGTCCTGCAGCCATGTTATCTGGATGTAATGTACGTCCTGTACCACCACCAGAAGCTACAGAGAAGTATTTTTTACCTTGTTCGATACATTCTTTTTTGTATGTACCTGCAACTGGGTGCTGGAAACGAGTTGGGTTTGTAGAGTTACCTGTGATAGATACGTCTACACCTTCTTTGTGCATGATTGCAACACCTTCTGTTACATCGTTAGCACCGTAGCAGTTAACCTTAGCTCTTAATCCTTCAGAGTAAGATTTTCTGAATACTTCTTTAACTTCACCTGTGTAATAATCCATTTCAGTTTCAACATATGTAAATCCGTTAATTCTGGAAATGATCTGTGCAGCATCTTTTCCTAATCCGTTTAAGATAACTCTTAAAGGTTTCTGACGAACTTTGTTTGCTTTTTCAGCGATTCCGATAGCTCCTTCAGCAGCTGCGAAAGATTCGTGACCTGCTAAGAATGCGAAACATTCTGTTTCTTCTTCAAGAAGCATCTTTCCTAAGTTACCATGTCCAAGACCTACTTTACGCTGATCAGCTACAGATCCAGGAATACAGAATGCCTGAAGACCTTCTCCGATAGCAGCAGCAGCGTCTGCAGCTCTCTTGCAACCTTTTTTGATTGCGATAGCAGCACCTACTGTGTAAGCCCATTTTGCATTTTCGAAACAGATTGGCTGAATTCCTTCAACCTGAGCATAAACATCTAATCCAGCAGCTTTTGTGATTTCAGCAGCTTCTTCGATAGAATTGATTCCATACTCTTTTAAAACAGCAAGAATCTGTTTTTCTCTTCTTTCATATGATTCAAATAAAGCCATTATTCGCTACCTCCTATTCCTTTCTTGGGTCAATAATCTTAACAGCGTCATCAACGCGTCCGTACTGACCTTTGGCCTTGTCAAGTGCTGTCTGAGCATCGTCTCCAGCTTTGATGAAGTCCATCATTCTACCAAAGTTAACAAACTGGTATCCAATGATTTCATCATCAGCATCAAGAGCGATACCTGTAACGTATCCTTCAGCCATTTCAAGGTAACGAGGACCTTTTTTAAGTGTTCCGTACATTGTACCAACCTGAGATCTTAATCCTTTACCTAAGTCTTCAAGACCAGCACCGATTGGAAGTCCTTCTTCAGAGAATGCACTCTGAGTTCTTCCGTATACGATCTGTAAGAATAATTCTCTCATTGCTGTATTGATAGCATCACAAACTAAGTCTGTATTCAATGCTTCTAAAATTGTTCTTCCTGGTAAGATTTCAGATGCCATAGCAGCTGAATGTGTCATTCCTGAACATCCGATTGTTTCTACTAATGCTTCCTGGATGATACCTTCTTTAACGTTAAGAGTTAATTTACATCCTCCCTGCTGAGGTGCACACCAACCAATACCATGTGTTAATCCTGAGATGTCTGTTACATCTTTCGCTTTTACCCATTTTGCTTCTTCAGGAATTGGGGCAGCTCCATGGTTTACACCCTGAGCTACTGTACACATTTGTTCTACTTCATGTGAATAAATCATGTTGAAACTCCTTTCAGTATTAAAAATAACATCTTTATTTTAGCACATCGTTAAAAATAAAACAACAAATTATCTTAAGAACTTCGTTAAGTTTTTCAATGTTTTTGTTGGTTTGTGTGATAAAAATAATTTTTTTGTCAAGTTGTTTTTCTTTTATATAAAAAATCTCGAATTTTCTTTTTTTTTAGTCAATTCAATAAATTATCTGAATTCTATTCCCCTTGTTTTCTTTAGGAATTACGGGTATAATTTAATACATATTTTTTATAACAGAAAGGAATTATGATTATGAGTCATTATGATTTAGAAACAAAATGTCTTCATTCTGGTTACACTCCTAAGAAAGGAGAACCATGTGCACTTCCTATTTATCAGAGTACTACTTTCAAATATGATACAACCGATGAAATGGGACAGTTATTTGATCTGAAAGCAGAAGGATATTTCTATACGCGTCTTCAGAATCCTACGAACGATGCTGTAGCTGCCAAAATTGCTGATCTTGAAGGAGGTGTTGCAGGACTTCTTACTTCTTCTGGACAGGCTGCAAACTTCTATGCGATCTTTAATATCTGTGAAGCTGGAGATCATGTTGTTGCAGCTTCTACGATCTATGGTGGAACATTTAACCTTCTGGGTGTTACATTAAAGAAACTTGGAATTGACTGTACATTCGTTGATACTGATGCAAGTGCTGAAGAAATTGCTGCTGCATTCAAACCGAATACCAAAGTTTTATTTGCAGAGACAATTGCAAACCCTGCACTTGTCATTCTTGATATTGAGAAATTTGCAAAGGTTGCCCATGAACATGAAGTTCCATTGATCGTTGATAATACTTTTGCAACACCGATCAACTGTCGTCCTTTTGAATGGGGTGCTGACATCGTCACACATTCAACAACAAAATATATGGATGGACACGCCGTTCAAGTTGGCGGTGCGATCATTGACAGCGGACACTTTGACTGGGACGCTTATGGACACAAATATCATGGTCTTACTGAACCTGATGAATCTTACCATGGTGTCGTTTATACAAAACAATTTGGAAAGAAAGCTTATATCACAAAAGCTACAACACAGCTGATGCGTGACCTCGGTTCCATTCCATCCCCTGAAAACTGTTTCTTATTAAATCTTGGATTAGAAACACTGCCTTTACGTGTAGAACGTCATTGTGAAAATGCTCAGAAAGTCGCTGAATTCTTAGATGCTCATGAAAAAGTATCTCATGTTATTTATGCCGGACTTCCTAATGATAAATATCACGAATTAGCACAAAAATATATGGATAAGGGAAGAACCTGTGGTGTTATTTCCTTTGAACTGACTGGTGGACGTGATGCTGCAGTACGCTTTATGGATGGCTTAAAATTAGCGAACATCGCAACTCATGTTGCTGCATCAAAAACAATGGTTCTTCACCCAGCAAGTCATACACATCGCCAGATGAATGATGAACAGTTAAGAGAAGCTGGTGTTTCTCCTGGAATGATCCGTTTATCCGTTGGAATTGAAAGTGCAAAAGATATTATCAATGATCTGAAAGAAGCACTTGAGAATGCATAGTTTTATAGGTGTTCGAAGATTACTTAGTAACAGTAATAATTCATATTATAAATTTCAAATATCATAGCAAAAAAGAACCTTAACTCCCAGCATTTATTATATATGCATTGAGTTAAGGTTCTTATTATTTTATATTCTATAAAATCTATAACAGATTATTCATCCCAGTTAGTATACACTTCTTGCACATCGTCATCCTCATCAAGAAGATCTAATGTTTTCTGAATACTCTTAATATCTTCTTCACTTGTAAGTTCAACCATAGTACCAGGAATCATTGTTACACTGGCATCTGCCATAGGAATTTCTTCCTTCTCTAAAGCTTCTCTGACTGCACTGAAGTCTTCTGGTGTTGTCAATACTTCAAAGCTGTCGTCTTCTTCGTTGAAGTCTTCTGCTCCGGCATCTAATGCCATCATCATAAGATCGTCTGCATCCATTTCACATTCTTCTTTAGAGATGATGATCTGTCCTTTCTTCTCGAACATATAAGATACACATCCTGGTGTTCCTACGTTACCATTTCCTTTTGTGAAAGCATTTCTTACATTAGATGCTGTACGGTTTTTGTTATCTGTTAATGTATCTACGATGATCGCAACTCCGCTTGGTCCATATCCTTCATATGTAATCTGCTCATAATTAACAGAATCTGCATCTCCGGCAGCTTTTTTGATACCACGTTCGATCGTGTCATTTGGCATATTGTTTGCTTTTGCTTTTGCAATGACATCACGTAATCTGCTATTGTTGTCTGGATCTGGTCCACCCTCTTTAACGGCTACTGCAATTTCTCTTCCAATGACTGTGAAAATCTTTCCTTTTTTCGCATCATTTTTTTCTTTTTTGTGTTTGATGTTCGCAAATTTACTGTGTCCTGACATCTTCTTCTTCCTTCCTTTTCCTTTTTTCTACCTTTACCTGTCTAATCATGTTGTCATGAATATCAACAGATTTAAAGGAATATCCTTGGTAGATAATTTCTATTTCTTCATTGTCTTCTGGTAAATGTCCCAGCTGATCAATTAAAAATCCATTGAGTGTCTCAATATCTTCAACGTCAAATTCGATTCCTAATGTATCCTCAAGTTCTTCCAGTCTCGTACTTCCTCGTACAAGATAAATATCTGCCCATCCAATCTTGGTGATATTACGGTCTTCGACATCATATTCGTCTAAAATATTCCCTACTATGACCTCTAGCATATCTTCCATAGATACAATACCTTCTGTCTGGCTGTATTCATCAATAACGATCGCCATATGAATCTTCTTGGTCTGCATCTCCTGAAAAAGCACCGATAAATTCATCGTCTGATGAACAAAAAACGGCTCTCTTGCAATATCAGAAAGTGTTGCTTCTTTCTGATTAAGATATGCATCGATCACATCTTTTAAATAAAGCACTCCTACAATGTTATCAATGTCATCTTCATATAATGGGTATCTTGAATATGGCTCATCTAACATATAATTTAATGCTTTCTCTACGGACATGTTTACATCAATCGCATCAATCTTCTTTCTTGATGTCATAACATCTGTAACATCTTTATCTCCAAATTCGAAAATATTCGTGATCATGCGGGCTTCCCCTTCCATGATCGCACCTTGCTCATGTCCTTCGTTAACAATGTTCATGATCTCTTCTTCATATTCATTGTCTTCATCCTCTTCATGTTCTTGTTCTGATGTGTGCAGTTTTTTCTTTGCTTCTTTGATCTTCTCTCTTTGTTTCATGAAAAAACACCCAACTGCAAATCCGATGATAACTGCTAAAATGATCATCATAAGCACCGAGGGAGTAAATCCTTCCATTTCTTTTTCTTTCTCCTTTTATCTTCTAGAAATTAAGACTATACAAACTTAAATATATCATTTCTAAGAAAAAAGGTCAATATATCCAAGATTCCTGTTATGTATCAAGACTTAAACTGATCTTTAGTGCATGATCCACTTGTTTTAGGAATGTACAATTTAAATGGCATACCTTTTCTCTTAAACGACTTTTATCGATTGTCCGGATCTGTTCTAACAAAATCACAGAATCTTTTTCTAATTCACATCTGTGGCAGTCGATCGGTACATGAGTCGGCAACTTTGCCTTGTTCATCTTGCTTGTGATCGCTGCACAGATGATCGTTGGACTATATTTATTTCCCGCATCATTTTGCAATACGATCACAGGACGGATACCGCCTTGTTCTGAACCAACAACCGGTCTTAAATCTGCATAAAATATATCGCCTCGCTTAATTACCATAAGCATAAACACTCTCCATTTCTTTTTAAATATTGTATGAAGAGTATTTACAATTCTTTCAAAAGTATTCCTTATTTTTCAAAATATTCTGCTTCTTTCATCTCTCCGTTTCGAATGTATACTCGTGGAACACGTTTCCCAATCCCACAGACAAATTCATAATTAAAAGATCCTGCTTCATTTGCAACTTCTTCTACGGTCAACATTTTATTGCCATCGTGTCCGACTAAAGTTACTTCATCCATCACAGATACACCTTCAATATCTGTCACGTCAACCATAAACTGATCCATACAGATTCTTCCAATGATCGGTGCATACTGCCCACGGATCAATACTTTTCCTTTGGAAGAGAGTGATCTTGGGTATCCGTCTGCATATCCTACTGGGATAGTTGCGATCTTTGTCTTCTTATCAGTTACATATGTGTGATTGTAACTGATTCCTTCTCCTGCTTCCACTTCTTTGATATATACAATGTGTGTCTTTAATTCCATTGCTGGTCTTAAATCCAATACATCTTTTGAAACTTCTTCTGATGGATATAATCCATAAGTAATGATTCCTGAACGTACCATATCTTTTCTAAATCCATCCAGATCAATGATCGATGCACTGTTTGATACGTGTTTGATTGGAATATAGATATCTCTTTCCTCAAGCCACGTAATAAACTGATCATATTTTCGTTCCTGCTCATAAGTTTCTGTTTTATCCGCCTCGTCTGCACATGCGAAATGTGTAAAGATTCCTTGAATCTTGATATTTGGTAATTTGGCGATCTTCTCTATGATATCTACAGATTCTTTGGTTGGTTTAAATCCGATACGGTTCATTCCTGTATCCAGTTTGATATGAATCTTCGCATCTTTGCCTAGTGCCTGCGCGATCTTTGATAAGGACTCTGCCATCTCATAGCAGAATACGGTTGGCTCGATCTCATACTGAATCAATGAGCTGTACTGATATTCTGATGTGTATCCTAAAATCAAGATTGGCTGTCTGATTCCATTGTTTCGAAGTGTGATCCCTTCTTCTAGGATTGCAACGGCAAATGCATCAACTCCGATCTTATTTAATTCTTTTGCAATTGGAACTGCTCCGTGTCCGTATCCGTCAGCTTTGATCACTGGCATTACTTTCACACATTCTCCAACTACACGTTTTACTTCTCTTATATTATGACAGATTGCATCCAGATCAATAACTGCATGCACTCTATAGTACTGGTTCATAATTTCCTCCTGTAACGTCCTTTATATGAGCAATAATATCTGATGCGATCATGCTGTAAGCGCCCAGATCATGCTTTGCATGATCTCCTGCAAGACCGTGAAGATAAACTCCGTGAACTGCTGCCTCATGAACAGATAATCCTTCCCCCAAAAGGCCTGTGATCATTCCCGCAAGAACATCTCCACTTCCTCCAGTCGCCATTCCATCATTTCCGCTTTGATTAATATACACCAAATCATCTTCTCGTGCAACGATAGTTGTTGCATCTTTTAAAACAGCTGTACAATGATATTTCTCTGCAAGATCTTGTGCACTCTGACATAGATCTTCTTTGATCTGTGTGATATCACATGACATCAATCTTGCTGCCTCCATCAAATGTGGAGTCATGATCGTCCCATATGGATATTCAATTTTCATGTTAAATCTACTGATTATATTTAATCCGTCTGCATCAATGACCAATGGTTTTTTCCCTTTTTTCAAAACCATCTCTAACATTTCTTTCATTTCTTCACTGACACCAACTCCTGGGCCAAACAAGATACAATCACACCATTCTAAAGATTCTTCTAAATCTTTTCGTTCTCCAAATAAAATTTCTGGAAGTCTTGTCTGTAAAATCTGACGATTTCCAGCATCAGAAAGCACTTTCACAAGTCCTGCACCCATCCGAAGTACTGCTTCTGCTGCAAAACATGCAGCTCCTGACATTGTTTCATTTCCAGCAATGATCAAAATCTTCCCATAGCTTCCTTTATTGGAATATGCTTTTCTTTCTGGCATTAAATGATCACTTTCCTCTAATATATATCCTGTCGCATACTTTTTGATCGTCTGGTTATGAAATCCTATGGATACCAGTTTAATATCTCCACAATATTCTCGTCCTGGATATAATAAATGACCTCTTTTATATCCACCAAATGTAACTGTTGATGACGCATGCACTGCACATCCAAGAATCTTTCCACTATCTCCACTGATTCCAGATGGAATATCAATTGCGATCACAGGCTTACCACATGCATTGATCCGTTCAATGACTTCTTTATAAACACCACCAACTTCTCTAGAAAGTCCAACTCCAAAAATCCCTTCGATCAAAAGATCATATTCATGAAAATTTACATCTTCACAATCTATCGGAAAATAGCCTAGATTCTTAAGTATCTGAAGCTGTAATTTCAGATCCGCTGAAGCTTTTTCTATATTACCAACGATCATATAATCCACTAAATAATCCTGCTCCAACAAAATTCTCGTACAAGCAAGTGCATCTCCTCCATTATTGCCAATTCCTGAAATGATCAATATCCTCTGTGAATGATCTGCTATCTGTGCAGCCTTATCTGCAACTGCTTTAGATGCTCTTTCCATCAATACAAGTCCCGGAATTCCTATTCCATGAATCGTCTCATGATCGACCGTTTGCATCTCCTGATTCTTTAATACATATCTCATACGCATTCTCCTATCGCAAAAGCTTGTGCAAATTCTCTTGTATTCGTGATCGATACATGAATTCTTGAAACTTGTTTATCTTTTGCTATCTCTTTCGCCTTTCCATATAATTTGACATATGGCGCACCTGATTCATTTCTCAACACTTCAATCTCATATGGTTCCACACCGAAAAAGCCGGTTCCAAATACTTTGGAAACGGCTTCTTTTACAGCAAAATTGCCAGCTAAAGTCGTAGCATTGTCTTTTGCATATGCTAATTCAGTTGTCGTAAAAATTCTTGAAAGATGTCTTCCTCGAAGAATCATCTCTTCTATCCGGTATATCTCTATGAGATCTGTTCCTATTCCAGCAATCATCTTCTTACCTGCTATTCGTTCTCACTCTCTTCACGGTTGTGGACATTGTATGTTAACGTCATCAGACTTTCTGCTAAATGTACATTCTCTACTGTAACATTATCTGGTAAATGAAGATCGATCGGTGCAAAATTCCAGAATCCTTTAATTCCCCATTCTGCCATCTTCTTTGCGATCGCAGGTGCCTGATCCTTCGGAATTGTCAGTGCAGCGATCTTAATTCCATGTGTTTTGATAAAGTTCTCTAGTTCATCTGTATCAAGAACTTTCACTCCACGGACAGAAATTCCGATCAGCTTTGGATTCACATCAAAAAGTGCCATGACTTTGTATCCATAATCTTCATTAAAAGACTGATAATTCGCAAGGGCCTGTCCAAGATTTCCGGCTCCAACAATAATCATGTCATTTCTCTTATCCAGACCTAAGATCTTACCAATCTCTGTATACAGATTATCTACATTATATCCGTATCCCTGCTGCCCAAATCCACCAAAATTGTTAAGGTCCTGACGAATCTGCGATGCTGTTACCATCATCTGTTCACTTAATTCTTTTGAAGAGATTCTTGTAATATTCTTCGCTTTTAACGCTCCTAAATATCTGAAATACCTAGGAAGTCGTTTGATAACTGCTGAGGAAATATTCTTATCTGAGTTTGCCATTTTATTCCTCCAAAATCTTTATTTCGCCTATAATTATATAAGATTGTCTAATAACTGTCAATCTTTCCGTCATGAAAATATTTCATTTTTTCAAAAAATATGGTATTCTGAGAAATAATGTCTATAATAAAAAATTTGAAAGGGGTATCTTAATGATATTATCATGCCAGAATATCTGCAAAACATTTGTCGAAAAACCAGTCTTGCAGAATATCTCATTTCACTTAAATGAAAACGACCGGCTGGCGATCATCGGATATAACGGTGCCGGAAAATCGACACTTTTAAAAATATTGATTGGTGAAATCTCTTATGATGAAGGTGAAATTTCTTTAAAGAAAGACGCAAGCATTGGCTATCTTGCCCAACATCAAGATCATACATTCCACCATACAATTTTTGATGAACTTCTTTCCGTCAAAAAAGAAGTCATTGAATTAAATGAACAGATGCGTACCTATGAACAGGAAATGAAACATCTGACCGGTGATGCACTAGAACAAAAAATGAACCAGTATACAAATGCTACTCATAGATTTGAGCAATTAAATGGTTTTGCATACAAAAGTGAGATCACAGGAATCTTAAAAGGACTTGGCTTTTCTGAAGAAGATTTCACAAAAGAGATCAACACTTTATCTGGAGGTCAAAGAACTCGTGTTGCTCTTGGTAAGTTACTGCTTAAAAATCCTGATATTCTGCTTCTTGACGAACCAACAAACCACTTGGATGTTGATTCCATAAGGTGGCTTGAAAATTACCTGTCTCATTACAAAGGAGCTGTGATCATCGTATCTCATGACCGCTATTTTCTTGATAAGATTGTCAATAAGGTCATGGAGATCGACCAAGGACACTCCATGCTGTTTGATGGAAATTATACAACATTTATCGAAAAACGTGATCAGATCAAAGCAATCCGTTTAAAAGAATACAAACATCAGCAACAAGAGATCAAACATCAACAAGAAGTTATCAAAAAATTAAAACAGTTCAATCGTGAAAAATCAATCAAACGGGCAGAAAGCCGTGAAAAAGCTTTAAATAAGATTGATGTATTGGAGAAACCTACGGAATATAATGCTGATATGCGTCTTAGCATTGAACCAGAGATCATCAGTGGGAATGATGTTCTGACTTTAAAAGATGTATCCAAATCTTTTGGAAACAAATCATTATTCCATGGATTAAGTGCTGATATTTTTCGTGAAGAACGCGTTGCCCTGATCGGACCAAACGGAACTGGTAAAACAACACTGTTAAAGATCATTTGCAAAAAAATCAGTAATAATGGCGGTACGATCAGCCTTGGAGCTGGAGTTTCCATTGGATACTATGACCAGGCACAAGATAACTTAGATGATTCCAAAACGATTTTTGATGAAATTTCAGATGCTTATCCAGATCTTAATAACACAAAGATCCGCAATACTTTGGCTGCATTTTTATTTTATGGAGAAGACGTTTTCCGCCCGATCTCCTCTTTAAGCGGTGGAGAAAAAGGACGTGTTTCTCTTGCAAAATTAATGTTGTCTCATGCGAATTTTCTGATTCTTGATGAGCCTACAAACCATTTAGATATTCAGTCTAAGGAGATTCTGGAATCTGCAATGAATGCTTATACTGGAACGATCCTTTATGTTTCACATGATCGTTATTTTATCAATAAAACTGCAACACGAATCTTGGAAATCTCTGATCATGGATTAACTTCTTATCCTGGAGATTATCAAGATTATATTGCTCAGAAGGAAAAAGAAAAGGCATCTCTTACTTCTTCTACTGCTTCCTCCGTTTCTGTTGATACAGAATCCAAACTCGATTGGAAACAGCAAAAAGAAGAACAAGCCAAACAGAGAAAAAAAGAAAATCGTCTTAAAAAAGTCGAAGAGCAGATCACAGAGTTGGAAACGAAACAAGAAGAACTTTCAGAAGCTATGTCTTTACCTGAAAATGCTTCTGATCCTGCGAAATTAATGGAACTTAGCAATGAGCAGGCTTCCATCGCTTCTTCTTTGGAAGAACTTTATGAAGAATGGGAAACTCTTTGCTAATTTGTAAAAAAACATATATAATAGTAACGTTAACCGTATTGAAAAACAGGAGGTTTTTATGAAATTAATATCCTTTGTTGTACCTTGCTACAACTCTCAGGAATATATGAGACACTGCATTGACACCTTATTACCAGGTGGTGATCAGGTAGAGATTCTGATCGTTAATGACGGATCTTCCGATAACACTGCTGCGATCGCAGATGAATATGAAAAAAAATATCCTGACATCTGCCGTGCAATTCACCAGGAAAATAAAGGGCATGGTGGTGCAGTGAATACAGGAATCAAAAATGCCACGGGTATTTACCTGAAAGTTGTTGATAGTGATGACTGGGTAAATGAATATGCTTATGGAGAAATCCTTGATACTCTTGCGAATTTCTACAAACAGGGAACTGTCCTTGATATGCTGCTTTCTAACTATGTATACGAAAAACAAGGAGCCAAGAAAAAAACTGTTATTCATTATCGTCATGCAATTCCAAAAGATCAGATCTTTTGCTGGGATGATGTTGGACGTTTCCCTGTCAGCCAGTATATTTTAATGCACTCTGTCATTTATCGTACTGCACTGCTTCGTGAATGCGATCTAGAGCTTCCAGAGCATACATTCTATGTGGATAATATTTATGTATTCAAACCTCTTCCATATGTAAAAACAATGTATTATCTGGATGTTAACTTCTATCGTTATTTCATTGGACGTGATGATCAGTCTGTCAATGAGACAAATATGATCAAACGTATCGACCAGCAGTTTAAAGTTACTTATATCATGATTGATTATATGACTCAGTTTAATCTTGTAAGTAAGCCATTAGAACGTTATATGAGACATTATCTTTCCATTATCATGTGTATTTCTTCCGTGATCTCTGTAAAATCTGGACAGAAAGAGCATTTAAAGATGCGAAAAGAATTATGGAAATATTTATATGACAGTGACAAACGTCTGTATCGTAAGATCCGTCATAATATTACAAGCTGTGCAGTAAATCTTCCTGGATATGTTGGAAGAAAAGCTACGATTGCTATGTATAAAGCAGCTCGTAGATTTATCGGATTTAACTAAATATTTTTACATTAAAAGGTCCTGCAGAGGGCCTTTTTCTTGTTCCCCTCATCTTTTATTCTGCGTATTCTAATAATATAAAGTATGAAAGGCAACTTTCCATGCAGATTTCTGTTTCAAAACAAATCCATGCTGATCTTGCCCATCAGCATGGTTTTCTTGGAGAAGGTATCGGTATTGCTTATCTTGATACTGGCCTTTTCCCACATAAAGATTTCTCTCCGCATTCCACACGGATCGCCAAATTTGTAGATTTTGTTCATTCCAAATCTTTCAGCTATGACGATAATGGACATGGGACTCATATTACCGGCATCGCAGCTTCCTCTGCAACATTTGGTTCCGATTATTTGGGAATTGCTCCAAAATCCCATATCGTTTCTTTAAAAGTACTGGATGCCTCAGGGAACGGTGTTCAAAGCGCCTTCTTACAGGGTCTTGACTGGATTCATGAGTATCATCGCTCCTATCAGATCCGTATCGTTAACATCTCAATAGGAAGTCCTGGTTCCGAGGATAGTTCAGCCTCCAAAGAACTATTAAAACATGTCAACGCCCTATGGGATGATGGTCTTGTTGTTTGTATTGCCGGCGGAAACCATGGTCCAAAACCATACAGTATTTCAATTCCTGGAAATAGTCCAAAAATCATCACTGTTGGTTCCAGCGACGATAATTTTCAAATGATCGGAAGAAAACACTTCTCTTCAGGATATTCCGGACGCGGTCCCACAACATCCTGCGTTATGAAGCCGGATGTTGTTGCCCCTGGAACAAATATTTTTTCGTGTTCCTTAAATAACCGCTATACTATCAAAAGTGGTACTTCCATGGCAACCCCTGTCGTCTCTGGTTCTCTTGCTCTCTTACTCGAAAAATATCCTTTTTACACCAATAAGGATATAAAAATGAAACTTCGAAAAAACTGCGACAAATTAAAAACCCCCAGACACCATCAGGGCTGGGGGCAGATCAATCTAAAAAAATTAATGGATCTTTGATAAACTTGTATCCTTAAACTTCCTTGTCAAATAAAAATTCACATAAGACCTGATTACTGACTAAGGTACCATCTTGTGTCAGAAAGACTCGGTCTCCTTCTTCTTTCATCATGCCTTGTTTCATGGATTCTATCAATGGCTTTCCATAGACAGAATCCATGGAACAGCCAAAACGCTCTATAAACTCTTTCTTTGAAATGCCTTTCGTCTTTCGAAGTCCAAGAAACATAAATTCTTCCATCTGTTCATAAACTGATAACGAACGGGCTCCTTCATATGCATCTCCGAACGATTGAATCTCTAAATAGTCTTTCATATCGGAGGGATTCTCAAAACGTTTCTCATCCAGATACGAAGAGGCATTAAGCCCCACTCCCAAATACGGAATATGGGACCAATACCCAAGATTATGTCTGCTTTCAAAACCTGGCTTTGCATAATTTGAAATCTCATATTTGTCATAACCATATTCGTTTAAAATCTTTTCTGTCATTCGATACATTAAAACTTCATCTTCTTCTGATGGAAGAAGTTCCTCTAACTTGTTATCTTCGTAAAAAGGTGTTCCCTCTTCAATGATCAGACTATACGCAGAAATATGTTCTGGAGAAAGTTTAGCTATTTTTCTTAAATTCTCTTCATAAGAAGTTAATGTTTGTTTCGGCACCGCACTCATCAAGTCAACATTGATGTTCAAAAATCCAGCTTGTCTTGCCCAGTCGAAACTTTGTAAAAATTCTTCATAGGTATGAATTCTTCCCAGATACTCCAACTCTTCTTTCACTGTTGACTGCAATCCAAAACTAATCCTGTTGATCCCATTTTCCCTATATGTACATAGTTTTTTTAAATCTACTGTTCCTGGATTCGCTTCAATCGTAATCTCAGCATCCTCACAAATATGAAAATGTTCAAATATAGTTTCACAAATCATTTGAATATCTTCTCTTCTAAGATATGATGGCGTTCCGCCTCCAATAAAGACGGTTACAACGTCTCGTGCTGCTAATTTCTTTCCCCAGAAAATCAGTTCTTCTTTTAGTTTCCCAAGGTATGCATGGATCGTTTCCTCCTCTGCCCGAAAGGAACAGAAATCACAATATCTGCACTTACTTTTACAAAATGGAATATGAATATAAAGCTCAATCGTATTAGTCTTCATCTAACTTCAGAACACTCATGAATGCTTCCTGTGGAATTTCAACATTTCCTACCTGACGCATTCGTTTCTTTCCTTTCTTCTGTTTCTCTAACAGCTTTCTCTTACGGGAGATATCTCCACCGTAACATTTGGCAAGAACGTCTTTTCTCATTGCTTTGACAGTTTCTCTTGCAATGACTTTACTTCCAATCGCTGCCTGAATCGGTACTTCAAACATATGTCTTGGAATTTCTTCTTTTAATTTTGTACACATCTTACGTCCACGCTCATACGCGGTATCTTCATGTACAATGAAAGAAAGCGCATCAACTTCTTCTTTGTTGATCAAAATGTCTAATTTTACAAGTCTTGATGTCTGATATCCTTTCATTTCGTAATCTAAGGATGCATAACCTCTGGAACGTGATTTTAATGCATCAAAGAAATCATAAATGATTTCATTTAATGGAAGTTCATAACGAAGTAATGCCCTTGTCTCTTCCATATACTCCATTCCAAGATATACGCCTCGTCTTTCCTGACATAATCCCATGATCGCTCCAACAAACTCAGAAGTTACCATGATCTCTGCTGTTACGATCGGTTCTTCCATATGGTCGATCTCGGATGGATCTGGAAGATTGGATGGATTCGTTAATTCGATCATACTTCCATCCGTCTTATATACGCGATAAATAACGCCTGGTGCTGTTGTTACAAGATCCAAGTTATATTCTCTCTCTAAACGTTCCTGAATGATCTCTAAATGCAATAATCCAAGAAATCCACATCTAAATCCAAATCCTAACGCAACGGATGTCTCTGCTTCAAATTGTAGTGCTGCATCATTTAACTGTAATTTTTCTAATGCATCTCTTAAATCCGGATATTTTGCTCCATCTGTTGGATATAGTCCACAATATACCATAGGATTTACTTTTTTGTATCCTGGAAGTGGTTCAGCACATGGATCATCTGCATCTGTAATCGTATCACCAACTCTGGTTCCCTGTACATTTTTAAGGCTGGCTGTAACATATCCAACCATCCCTGCTGTCAGTTCATCACATGGATTGAATCTTCCTGCCCCAAATGTACCAACTTCTACAACTTCTGCACTCTCTCCAGTTGCCATCATCTTCATCTTTGTTCCGACTTTGATCGTTCCTTCTTTGATCCTTGTAAAGATGATAACTCCTTTATATGCATCATACATACTGTCAAAGATCAATCCTTGTAATGGTGCATTCTTATCGCCCTCTGGTGATGGAATCTTCTCTACGATCTGCTTTAATACCTGTTCTACATTTAGTCCGCTTTTTGCAGAAATCTGAGGTGCATCTTCTGCATCGATTCCGATCACATCTTCAATTTCTGCTTTAACACGCTCTGGATCTGCACTCGGAAGATCGATCTTGTTGATAACCGGCATAACTTCTAAGTCGTGATCAATCGCAAGATAAACATTTGCCAATGTCTGTGCCTCTATTCCCTGTGCAGCATCGACAACAAGGATTGCTCCCTCACATGCTGCAAGACTTCGTGATACTTCATAATTAAAGTCCACGTGTCCCGGTGTATCGATCAAGTTAAAAATATATTCTTCCCCATCGTCAGCTTTATAAACAATTCGTACTGCCTGCGATTTGATCGTAATCCCACGTTCTCTTTCAAGATCCATGTTATCAAGAACCTGCTCCTGCATCTCTCGATCCGTTAATGTTCCTGTCATCTGAATGATTCGATCTGCTAATGTTGATTTTCCGTGATCTATATGTGCGATAATACAAAAATTTCGTATTTTACTCTGATCTATTGCCATAAGTTCCTCCTAATTATATTTCAAGTACATATGTCTTTTCAGACACTCCATTTTAGTATAACACATTATTTAATAATTCAGCAAGTAAACTCATAGACGCTTTTGCTTCTGATAACGTATTATTCTGCGCACCAACTTCCACTAACAAGCTTCTTCCTCTGTAGTGCAGATTATAACGATATCCTTTTACATAAATTTTTCGTGTAAATCCAGGGTATTTCAAAGCAGCCTGTGCTTGCAATTGCAGGCTGAACGCAAGATTTGTCTGCTTATTTGGATTCTTTAAATATTTGATATTTCCATTTGTTGCTGTACGGCTCATTCCATTAAAAAACATGATCTGCGCCATTCTCTTTCCATTTTGTCTCGTCACAAGTTTTGTCGATTCATTGACTCCATCCCTGTGCAGATCGATCACAACCTGAATGGATGGATATTTTTTTAGATTCTTTTCAATTGCAGTTGCTGCATAATTATAAGCCTTGGATCGCTCCTCTTTTCCGTTTTTTACATCGTAAATGTTACGATCATGTACAACCTTGATATTTTTTTGCTCCAATCTCTTCGTTAAAACATCTCCAACACCGATCACAGTATCTGATTTTCTTCCTTTCCTGCTGCCACGGTATGCCTCACTCCCATGTGTATGATAAATTAAAATCTGCGGTTCATCATATTTCCTTAATTTTAAGTTCGTGTTTAATAAAACTTTTCCATTTAACTCATTTTCTGTCGCCATTGTCGTACTGTCGATCTGATAAATATATTTTCTTAAATATTTTGAATTTTCCCATTTTTTTGCATGAAACAACTTTTCTTCTTTTTTTACCTCCTCTACCACCTCATCCGTTGTTTCATCATCCTGAAAATAATAATCTTGCTGTACCAGATCTTCTTCTTTTTTATCCTTATAATCTGTGCGATATTGTAAGATTGGTACTGTTTCCTGATAATACATACGGACCATGTCCGATAGAATATTTCCCGAAAATGTCACTTCCTTCTTAGATACTGCCGGAAAAAATCCTGTCATGATCCCATGATAATAATGATCCATGAATTCTAAAACCATTCCCTGCACATTGATCTTCTGACTGAAAAAAATGATCAGAAAACAACCGATCATAATACTCAATATCCATCTCTTTCTTTTCTCCATACTTTCATTGTATTCATTCATATTTTAATTATGCAGTAAATGATTGATTCCTTCAGATATCGTATAACTGATCCGTTTCATAGATTCATCAATATTTTTTGGTGTAACATGCATGGAAATAAATTCTTCATCAATATTTTCAGAAACATTTTCCAGAGATTTTTCTCCAAAAACATCATGAATGATCGCTGGAACAGAAATTACCGTTGGAACACCAATTGCAAGAACTGGAACACCAATCGTATGCTGTGTAATCTCATTCCTATGGTTTCCAACACCTGAACCCGGTGCAATTCCCGTATCGCTGATCTGAATCGTTTTATTTAATCTGCTATAACTTCTGGCCGCCAGAGCATCGATCACGATAACAACATCTGGTTTTATCCGGTCTGCTAATGATTCTAAAATCTCACTTGTCTCAATTCCCGTCTGTGCCATAACCCCCGGTGCGATCGCACTTAGTTCAAATTGATAATTTCCAATCCCCTCTTTTTGCAAATGTCTTGTAATATATAGATTGTTCACAACTTTAGGCCCTAACGAATCCGCTGTCACACCAGCATTTCCAAGTCCTGCGATCAGTATTTTTTTCTTTTTGTTTAACATTTCCTTTAAATTTAAAAACAATGCTTCACTCATTTCTTTATGAAAACTACCATCGTTTGTTGACAGATCTTTCGCTTCGATCGTAATATAGGTTCCCTTTGGTTTTCCTAAAGAGTCCTCCCCTTTTTTGTTTTTGATGATGATCTTTGTTTCTTTTATATGATTCGTTGTATCAATTCTTGTCTTTACGATAATTCCTGACTGTGCAGAGCCAATATTCTTCTCTTCTTTTAATTCCAGTGCCAGATCTGTACGATTTTGCATTGATTTTGCCTCCTTTTTTCTCTAGTATGTGATTGTTTTTAAAAAAATATTACATTTTTTCCCCAAAGATATTGACAAATTCAATCATTTTCTATAAGATATAACAGTATGTTTTGTGTATAGCTAACCGTGTCTCGCTATAGACAAGATTCAAGAAAAGAAAGAAATTTAAGTTATCATATTGGAGGTGCCCACTTTGGCAAATATTAAATCAGCAAAAAAAAGAATCAAAGTTATCAACACAAAAACAGAAAGAAATAAAGCAATCAAAACTAAAGTTAAAACATATATCAAAAAAGTAGAAGCAGCAATCGCAGCTAACGATAAAGCAGCAGCTTCTGAAGCTTTAACAGCTTGCATTTCTGAAATCAGCAAAGCTACTTCTAAAGGAATCTTCCACAAGAATACAGCTTCTAGAAAGATTGCTCGTTTATCTAAAGCCGTTAACGCTATTGCTTAATCAGATATCAAGAAACGAATTTTAATAAAATTAACCCGAAAAAAAGAAGCCACCGTCAGGCTTCTTTTTTTTCATCATTTTTATTATACTAGACTTCTTCTATCTTAAATTGATTGATTTATTTCTGACTGAACTGGATCAACAATAGTTCTACCCCAACTCTGTCACTGATCTTTCCTGTTTTAATTGATTCATCAGTTTTTGCACATGCTTCGATCATATCTCTGAGTGTATCCATTGAAAACATTTTCGCTTGATCTTTTAACTTTCCTACAACAAATGCTGGAACTTTCATCTGCTTTGCGATCATCCCATTGCTCTTTCCAAGACAATCTAAATCTTTCACCTGAAGCAGCTGATTACACTGTCTGACTAACAATGCCAGAATTCCAAATGGTGATTCCTTTAACTCGATCAGATCATAATATAGTGTCAATACTTTTTCTCTTTGCTTTCTCGCAATTGCCTCAAGCATCACAAAGATCTGATTTGTCGTCTGAGAAGATGTCAACTCTTCCAGATCACGGATCGTAATTTCTTCTCTCTCTCCAACATAGGAGATCAATTTCTCTAATTCATTTTTTAAAGTATACATATCAGATCCACAGCGATATAAAAAACTTCGCATCGTTGCAGATGACATCTGTTTTCCTTCTTTCTTAAGCAATGAGGCCAGCCATCTGGATAATTCTTTATCTCCAGCAGATTCAAAACATACCGCATGTCCTTCCTTCGAAAGAAATTTATAAATCTTTGAACGCTTATCTACACTATCTTCTATAAAAAGCACAACACTTGTATCCGAGGCTTCCTTTAATCCTTCAATAAACGTATCATCACTTTTCTTTCCAAGTCCTGTTTCATCCAAGATCAAAAACCTATGATCACTAAAAAACGGCAGTGTTTTAGCAAGTTCAACAATCTCTATCGCATCAGCCCTTTTTCCTTCAAAATAAGAATAGTTCATCGTATCATCTTCTGAAACTAATGCTTTCTTTAACTGGTTTTTCATCTGGGAGATCATATATTTTTCTTCCCCGTAGAATAGATAAAAACGTTCGTATGTATTTGTCTTGATATCTTCTAATATTTTCTTCATATTCTTTGCATCTCTTTCTATAGCTTTTGATAGTATACCTTTTTTTTTGAAGATTTTCAACCATCTCTTCTTTTGAAAAAAATAATCGCACCACTTCGATCTGTTCTATAAATCTTTGTGCGATATGTCTGTAGTCTGTGAATAGTTTCTAAATGTGGGTGTCCATATCTATTTTGTTTTCCACAAGAGATGACCGTCTGTTTCGGCTGAACCTTTTGTAAAAATTCATTACTCGTGGAATTTTTTGACCCATGATGTGCTGCTTTTAATATATCTGCTCTTTCCAATTCTTCTGATAATAGTTCTTCTTCGCCTTCTTTTTCCACATCTCCCGTTAACAGCACCCGATATCCAAGTATTTTTCCCTGCATTACCAACGATGCCGCATTCTTTTCCATCTGACTGTTCTTTTGAGGATGCAACACTTTCAAACTTCCATCTTTTGTAGTGATCTGCCTTCCTCTTGAAAGATAAAAAATAGTTGTTCCTCGTTTCTTCGCTATACCTATGATCTTTTTCATTGTCTCATCTTTTGGAATCTCTGGAAGCCCAAGATACTTAATTTTCCCCATCTCAAGTAATTCCTTAATCCCAGAATAATGATCGATATCCATATGACTGATCACCGCAATCTGAATCTTCTGATACCCCAGATATTTCATATACGGAAGAATCCGATATCTTCCAACCTGATCTTCACTGCTACTTCCACCATCAAATATGATCATCCCAGACTTCGTATCTGCTACAAAACAATCTCCCTGCCCAACATCAAGAAATGCCAGACTCTTTCTTCTTGCCATTGGAATCCATATCAAAATGATCATGATAACATAAGCCAGACTGATCCTGATATGTCGATTTTGTCCATTTTTCTTCCATATCCACAATCCGGTCATAAAATAAAATAAGAGTACCCATAAAAATGGTACATGTCCGATCGTCAACATCCCATAAGACTGTCTGGAAATCCACAAAACCCCTTGGATCATCCATGAGATTGCTTCATGAAATACGGTATACGGCAAAAAAATCAAAAGAAAAGCTAAAGTAAAAGCACACGTTGCCAGTGGTACTGCTGCTACATTCGCAAGAAAAGAAAAAGCTGGAGCTTCATATTGAAAATATATGATCAATGGCAGCATCCCTATCTGGATAAAAATACAAAACGATAAAGATTCCTTCAACTTATAATATTTACCTTTCATCTTTGGTTTAACAAGTTGATAGATTGCGATCACAAAAACTGCTGTAAATGAATATAAAAAACCCGTATCATAGATTCTGTACGGACACATTATAAGTAAGACAATTCCTGCAAAAGCTCCTGCAGACATCATATCATAGTGTTCTCCTAATATCTCTGACAGGAAGTAAACACCCAACATCATCACTGCACGAAGTGACGATCCCGATCCACCTGTTAAAATACAATAAAACACTGCGCCTGTCATTCCTGCCAGTGAACCAACTACAAAATTTCCACACCACTTGCGAACCAATTTATATACCCTTCTTCCTGCCAACGATATATGAAGTCCTGATACCGCAAGTAAATGAATTAATCCACTTTCCTTAAAGTCATCTTTAACCTCATCACTCAGTCCATTTTTATCACCTATTAACATCCCCTTTAAGAAATCACTTACTTCATTTTTGTATTGAATTTCTAACTGATGTTTCATGTACTCTCTACATTGCAAGATCTTTTCCTGAAAATATATATTTTGATGTCCTTCGATCTCAATATTTTTCGAATATACATGATAGTAAATTCCTTTACTGAAATAATAATGTCTGCTTGAAAATTGGCCAGGGTTAGCTGCATCTTCCCATTCTTCTAATTCTCCTTGAAACCGAAGAATATCTCCTGGAATGATTTTTTCATCCTCGGGTGTATATAAAAGGATCTTCCCCTCCAAATTTTTATTTTTTAAAAGTACTGCTAACTTTCCCTTCTTTGTTTTCGATACTTCTAAAACTCTTCCCATTGTATATTCTGTTGCCTTTTCCTTTACCTGGATCAGATCAAGTTTCATGGAAGTCTTAAAACCTAACGATAATAAAATTCCTGCAAGTATTCCAACTACAACCCATCCATAACGCCTATCACTAAAAATCAAGGACGCCAACAGACAAATACCTGTCAATAGATAAAAAGCCGCTGTCATGGACATAATATTCCATACAACGGCTGTTCCGGATAACACTCCGGCAAATATAAGAACCATCGGTCTTTGTTTCATAAATTATTTCATTGGCAACTTACCAAATACAAAACTATCTCTTCCAAGAGCACCAATTGCTGTACCATCTGTATCAAGCATTGGCTCTCCAGAAATTGAAAATGATACATAATTGATATCTTTTAACTGAGTCAATGTATATACAATACCAGCACGGCAGATCAAATCTCTATTCTCTGAAATTCGTTTATACCCTGTCGAAAAATCAATCTCAACGATATTTGTATTCACTGATACACCATTGATCATAATTCTCTTTGGAATCACTGAGCGTATCTTATCACTCTTTGGAGTCTGTTGAAGTTTCTTTAATAAAATCTTCACTTTCTGCTGCTGATTCCCTTCAAGCTTCACATTTTCTTTCTTCATGATCAATTTCGTAACATCATTATTTGTATAGTAAATTGCTGTTCCTTTTTGATTGCCTTGGTCATTGGTTTCTTTTTTTGACCGGCATCCTGCCACTAAAGTCATCAAAGCCAGACAAAGCAAAAAGATCATGCATAATTTTCTTTTCTTCATCTCTTCCTCCTAGCCTTTATACTTTAATGGAATTCTAAGTGTAAATGTTGTTCCTTCACCAACCTTACTGTATAACTTAATCTCTCCATTATGAAGAGAAACAACGCTCTTTGTGATCGCTAATCCAAGTCCTGTGCCTCCAGTATCTCTTGATCTTGCTTTATCCACGCGATAAAAACGATCAAATACCTGATCCTGGCAATCCTCAGGAATTCCAACACCAGAATCTGCAACTTTCACATAAAAATACTTATGATCTGCATTCAGTGTCACGCGGATCCACCCATCATCTTTGTTATACTTGATACCATTCTCGATCAGATTCGTAAGCCCTAAAGACAACTTCACTTCATCAATCTCTGCTGTTACCGGACGGAAACTTTCAAAGATCAATTCGATATTACGCTGCAGAGCCAATGGTTTTAAACGCTTCATGATAATCTCTAACAATTCGTTGATACTTACTGTTGTGATCTGAAGCTGCGCTGCTTTCTTGTCTAGTTTCACCAGAGATAACAGATCTGAAATGATCACGTTCTCACGATCGATCTCAGCAACGATATCCTGCATGAATTCTCGATATAATTCAGCTGGAACCTGATCTCCCTGCTGAATTAAGGAATCTGCAAGAACTTTCATCGATGTCATTGGTGTCTTTAACTCATGCGATACATTCGATACAAACTCCTGTCTTGAATCTTCCAACGTCTGCATTCTTCCAAGAATCTCATTAAAACGCTGCACAATACTGCGTACTTCTAGAAATCCTGTCTCTTCAATGGATTCATCTTCATGACCAGCCGCAATAAAATCAACATCTCTCTGAATCTTCTTTAAATCTCTCGTCAGCAGATAACTGATGATCATTGCCATTGATAATCCACAGATGATACATGCTACCAGCAGCATATTCCTGCGATGCTCCATCTCCGTAACTGCTCCCATCATATCCTCAGATGGCACAGTCGCCTGCACAGCTCCCAGGATATGATTCTGCTTTCCAGCTTTTGATACGATTGGAACCATCACTTCGATATACTTTCCACTCTCTGATACAATCCTTGTCTTCTTTCCATCCATAACATCCAATACATTATCATTTAAAAAGAATCTAGACTGAAAATCTGTATGAGTATCCTTGATGATCTTATAATTATTCTTAATTACGATGATCCGCCCATTCATACTTGCTGCAAGTTCATCAATCTGATTAGAAAGAGAGTTGGAGCCATCATCTAAATGAAAATCGACTCCAACTACCTGATCACCAAGCCAGCTACACTGACTGACCACACTATCCACTTTCTGGTCATATGTTTTCTGACGATATCCATCATTTAACAACTTACTAAATAAAACTGATATCAATGTCGTCAGAAGGAAAACTGACAAGAAAATAAAGAACTGCATACTATGTAAAAAGGCAAATCTGTTCTTCTTAGGACTGAAAATAGTAACCTACCCCCCACTTTGTATGTACATAGTCCGGTACTCCCGGATTCACTTCGATCTTCTCTCTCAATCTTCGGATATGCACGTCAACCGTTCTTGCATCCCCCGGATAATCATATCCCCATACTGTATTCAACAAATCCTCTCTGCTGTATACTTTGTTTGGATGAAATACCAGTAACTCTAACAAGTCAAATTCTTTCGCTGTCAGGTTCACTTCTTTGCCATGAATATGCACTCTGCGGCTTTCGCAGTCAATCTTTAAACCTCTGCATTCTACAACCTTTGCTGATTCTTCTTCTTTCACATCGTGATGTGCGCTTCGACGTAAGATTGCTTTGATCCTTGCCTTTACTTCCAGAATATTAAATGGCTTTGTGATATAATCATCTGCCCCATATTCAAGGCCAAGAATCTTATCCATATCTTCTCCCTTAGCCGTCAACATAATGATCGGGACGCTAGAGAATTCACGAATTGCCTGACAAACCTCAAACCCAGTCAGTCCTGGAAGCATTACATCAAGAAGAATAATATCATATTGATTCTCTTTGGCTTTCTCTAATGCTTCTTCTCCATCATAAGCACAATCTACCTGCATCTCATCTTGTTCCAGACTGAATTTGATGCCCTTCACGATTAGTTTTTCATCATCAACAACTAAGACCTTCCTCATTTTTCCACCTCTAAAATTATATTGTTATCTTGTCTTTGATCTTATGATATATCCCCTCTTTAATTCCCTGAATCTTCATAATATCTGAAATATCAGAAAAAGGGCCATGTTCCTCTCGATAAGAGATAATATCAGAAGCCTTCGCTTCCCCTATCCCTGAAAGTGTCATCAACTCCTTGACACCTGCAGTATTGATATTGATCTTTCCAGAGGAAGATTGCACTGCTTTGGAATCAGATCCTTCATTCTTCGCTGTCTGTTTCTTTGACGGAATCGTTATCTGCTGCCCGTCTTTCATCTTCTCTGCCTGATTAATACTCTCTGCTGAAGCCTTCTTAGTTAGTCCACCAGCTGCTTTCACAGCAGAAACGATGCGTTCGTCCTTCGAAAAACGATAAACTCCCGGATGTTTTACTTCTCCACATACATAGACATAAATAGTTTCCTTAGAAGAAGACTTCTCAGCCGTTGTCTTTGTCTCCTTCTTTGGTTCTATCGATACTTCCTTCCTGCGGCTGCATCCAATGGACATCATAAAAACCATCAGCAAAATGGTTATCACTTTAACTCTCCTAAACAACATAAACCTCCCGGTCTTATGCAAAGAGTCTGGAACATGTAAATCTAACTTCTATTTTAACGAAAATTATAATACTTTACAAGAGATATTTATGATTTCCATTTAAATATTATCAATCCTGTGACAAACAAAACCACTCCTAAAAGCTTTACCCATGCAAAAGCTGTTTTTTCCACACCAAACAGACCGAAAACCTCGATCAGATAGGAAACAACACTTTGTGATGCGACGATCAGCATTGCTGACTGTGCAGGTCCTAAACTTGCCACACTTTTGATCACTGTAAATGTGATTGCAGCTCCGATCACTCCTCCTAATAAAAGGTATCTGGGACTGACCTTTAAAAGCATCGTGAAACTTTGGTCCCTCTCAGCGATCAACCAGATCAACAAACATGCGAGAAATCCTGTTGCCTGTACAAATGTACTCGTTGTCCATGTACTGCTTTGTTTAGTTACTTCTGTGTTAAATACACCTTGAATACTCATTAAAGCTCCCGAAATCAATGCAATGATCAATCCAAACATATAAAAACCTCCATGAAAAACTATCTTTTTACGGATAGTTTTTCCATAGAGGTCTTTTTTATACATTCTATGCGATACAATCTTCTAAAATAGAAATCATCTCATCTACATGTTCTTTTTCAATCACAAGCGGCGGTACAAAACGAATGACATTATTTCCGGCAGAAATTATGATCAATCCTTTCTCCAGTGCTTTCTTAACGATATCACCAACTGGATGATCTGCATTAAATTCAAGTCCTTGCATTAAAGCAATTCCGCGATGCCCTGTAATACAATCATGCTTTTCTTTTAACTCTTCTAACTTATCCCATAGATAAGTACCAATTTCTTTTGCATGTTCTGGAATCTGTAACTTCTCAAACTGGTCAAATACTGCATTGATCGCCGCTGCTGCAAATGGATTTCCACCATAAGTTGTTCCATGATCACCTGGTACTAAAGCCCCATCTGCCTTTTCACCTACAACAAACGCCCCAACAGGAACACCACATCCAAGCGCTTTTGCAAGTGTTAAGACATCCGGTTTTACTCCATAAAGATCATGTGCAAACAAAGATCCACAGCGCCCCATTCCACACTGAATCTCATCAAAGATCAGTAAGATATCTTTCTCATCACAGACTTTACGAAGTCCCTCTAAGAATTCTTTATCCGCTGGGAAAATTCCACCTTCACCCTGAACAACTTCACATATGATTCCACAAGTTTTATCTGTGATCTTTGATACAACATCTTCTAAGTTATTGAATTCTGCAAATACAGCACGAAATTCTTTTGGAACAAATCCATCCTGATAATGACTGTTACCAGTCACTGATAAAGCTCCTTGACTTCTTCCATGGAATGAATGATTCATTGCGATAAATTCATAATCCTTGGAATCATCTTTATTATATGCATATTTTCTTGCAACTTTTAACGCACCTTCGATCGCTTCTGTTCCACTGTTTGTAAAGAAGACTTTTTTAAGCCCTGAAGCATCGACGATCTTCTTTGCAGCTTCTACTGCTGGAATATTGTAATATAAGTTTGATGTATGGATCAATTTATCAATCTGGTCTTTTAATGCCTGATTGTATGCTTCATTTCCATATCCTAATGCAAATACAGCAATTCCTGCACCAAAATCCAGATATTTCTTCTGGTCAGCATCATATAAATAGACACCTTCCCCTTTTTCTAATACAACTGGAAAACGATTGTATGTCTTTAAGATATACTGTTCTCCCTGATCAATATATTCCTGCTGAGTTTTCATCTTAACATCCTTCCTCATCTTCTTCGTTGAATAATGGTTTATCAAATAATGGTTCTTTTAAGATAGCTGTTCCAATACCTTTTTCTGTGAAGAATTCCAGTAACAGACAATTTGTTAAACGTCCGTCTAAGATATGGACTCTGGATACTCCACCTTCGATCGCTTCAATACAGTTCTTAAGTTTTGGAAGCATTCCTCCTCCAACAACTCCGTTATCGATAAATTCTTTTGCCTGTTTAAGATCCATCTCAGAGATCAATGTTGATTTATCTTCTGGATCTACGAATACCCCTTCGATATCAGTTAAGAATACTAGTTTTTCTGCATTCAATGCTTCTGCAACTGCACATGCTGTGTCATCCGCATTAATATTATATGGTTCATAGTTATCTCCTAAGCCAATTGGAGAAATAACTGGTACAAAATCATCTTCAATCAATGCTTCAAGAAGTGTTGTATCGACACTCTTAACCTCACCGACATATCCAAGATCTTTTCCAGGCATTTCTTTTTTCTTTACACGGATCATTTCAGCATCTTTTCCAGAAAGACCTACGGCTTTAACCCCAACTTCTGCCATCATGGCCACCAGTTCCTGATTGACTTTAAATAATACCATTTCAGCAACTTCCATTGTCTCTTTATCTGTCACACGAAGTCCATGGTAAAATTCTGGTTCTTTTCCTGACATACGAACCCATTTACTGATCTCTTTTCCACCACCATGTACGATGATCGGTTTCATACCTACTAGTTTTAATAGTGCAACATCTCTGATCACGCTTTTTTGAAGATTCTTGTCTTTCATAGCGCTTCCACCGTATTTTACAACAACGTAACAGTTATTGAAACGACGGATATATGGTAATGCCTCTGTTAATACTTTTGCTTTTTGTTTTGACTGCTCGATCAATTCGTTAATTTCATTTCTCATCTGTTCCATTGATTCTTCCTTTCATAGTTGTCTGCTTTTATGCCTTTTATTTTATCGTCTATCTATAATAATCTTATTCTTATGATCGATAATCTGCATTAATTGTTACATAATCGTGTGTCAGATCACATCCCCATGCAGTTGCTTCAAACACTCCATTATGAACATCAATATCTGCTGTCACTGCATCTGCAGATAATACTTTCGTTGCCTCATCTTCAGAATAATCTGTTGCAATTCCGTCTTTTACGATCTCGATCACACCATCCGCACTTTTTAAACTAATATCAACCTTGACTGGATCAAAATCAACTCCAGCATAGCCAAGTGCACAAAGAATTCTTCCCCAGTTTGCATCTTTTCCGTAAATTGCTGCTTTTGTAAGACTTGATGTTACGACAGATTTGCTTAAGATCTTCGCATTTTCTTTGGAGTCTGCACCAGCTACATGAACTTCAAATAAACGTGTACATCCTTCTCCATCCCCTGCGATCTGTTTTGCAAGAGACTGGTTAACATATAATAATCCTTCTCTGAATGCTTCATAGTCTGCATCTTTTTCTGTAATTTCTTTATTTTCTGCCATTCCATTTGCAAATACAAAAACCGTATCATTTGTAGATGTATCTCCATCAACTGATACCATATTGAATGTATCTTCAATGAGTTCCCTCTGCAGTTCTAATAATAAAGCTTTATCGATTGCTGCATCTGTAGTGATAAATCCAAGCATTGTTCCCATGTTTGGGTGGATCATTCCAGAACCTTTGCACATACCTGCAATTGTAACTGTCTTTCCATTGATCTCTACTTCTACTGCCGCTTCTTTTGGTTTTGTATCGGTTGTAAGGATAGCCCAGGATGCATCTTCTTCACTTTGTCTGTCTGCTTTTAATTCTGGAACTAACTTCTTGATTCCTTCTTTGATCACATCCATTGGCAGCTGCTGTCCGATAACTCCTGTGGAACCTACGACAACTTCCTCTGGTTTAATATCTAACAATTTCGCTACTTCTTTTGCTTCTGTTACAACATTCTCATATCCTTGTGCACCCGTACATGCATTTGCAATTCCTGTATTAATTACCACTGCTCTGACTGCTTCTTGTTCTTCTACGATCTTCTTTCCCCATAAAACTGGAGCGGCTTTTACAATGTTCTTTGTAAATGTTCCTGCGATCTTTGCTGGCACTTCACTTACGATCATTGCCATGTCTTTGTTTGTCTTCCCTGGTTTCACTCCGGCACGAAGTCCTGCACATTTAAAACCTTTTGGAGCTGTTACTCCGGCATTGATGATCTTCATAATTCTAGTCCTTCCTTACCAAAGCCCTATGGGAACATTGGTACTAATTCTAATCCTTCAGTTTCTTTTAATCCAAACATAAGATTCATGTTCTGTACGGCCTGTCCAGCTGCACCTTTTACAAGGTTGTCCATGGCACCCATCATGATAATACGGTTTGTACGTTTATCGATCTTAAAGTTGACATCCACATAGTTACTTCCCTCTACCCATCTTGTCTCAGGGCAGACATCTTTATCTAACACTCTGACGAATTTTTCATTCTTATAATAAGAGTCGTAGATTGCTTTCACTTCTTCGTAACTTACATCTTTCTTAAGTGTTGCATATGCTGTCACTAAAATTCCACGGTTCATTGGAATTAAGTGTGGTGTGAAGTTTAATAATACTTCTTCTCCAGATGCATAGCTTAACTGATCTTCGATCTCTGGCGTATGTCTGTGAGTTGCAACTCCATATGCTTTGATATTTTCATTTACTTCACAATATAAGTTATTGACTTTCGCACCACGTCCAGCTCCGGATGTTCCTGATTTAGCATCAATGATCACACTGTTCATCTCGATCAGTCCTTCTTTCGCCATTGGGTAAATAGATAATGTAGAGCATGTTGGATAGCATCCTGGGTTAGCGATCAGTCGTGCTTTCTTGATATCTTCACGATTGATCTCACAAAGTCCATAAACTGCTTCATCGATAAATTCTGGGCTCTGATGTTTGATTCCATACCATTCTTCATATCGATTTACATCTTTGATACGGAAGTCTGCACTTAGATCAATGATCTTAACTTTAGATAAGATTTCTTCTGATACTAAAGAACTACAAAGCCCCTGTGGTGTTGCTGTAAAGATCACATCCACTTTAGATGCAAGCTCATCCATGTTATCATCCAGACATTTGTCATCAACGATCTGGAACATATTTCTAAATACTTCATAATATTTCTGGTCTATATAACTTCTGGATCCATACCATACAACCTCTGCATCTTTATGCTGTGTAAGGATTCTTACAAGTTCTTGTCCTGCGTAACCTGTGGATCCAATGATTCCTGCTTTGATCATGTTAATCTCCTTGTCCTTCTCTTTATAATGTAGGTTATTTTTTTAATCATTGCTCATAAGTATACAACTGAATTTTAAAATATGCAATAGTTTTGTATAAATATGCAATTATTTTTCATTTTATTCATTTTTATATTATAAATATTCATTATTTTCGAAAATAATCCTTGCAAAAGATGTAAATATAACGTATATTAGTAAACAAGCAAATATTTATATGAACCTACGGGGTTTTCAATATCAGATCCTATATATAATAGGAAAACATCCCGTCAATATACACTTAGGAGGATTTATTTCATGAAAGAAAAAGTTGTTTTAGCATATTCCGGAGGTCTTGATACTACAGCTCTGATTCCTTGGCTTAAGGAAACATTTGACTATGAAGTTATCTGTTGCTGTGTTAACTGTGGACAAGGTAACGAATTAGATGGACTTGATGAAAGAGCAAAATTATCCGGAGCATCTAAATTATATATCGAAGATATCGTTGATGATTTCTGCGATAACTATATCATGCCATGCGTACAGGCTGGTGCTGTATACGAACATCAGTATCTTCTTGGAACATCTATGGCTCGTCCAGCAATTGCTAAGAAATTAGTTGAAATCGCCAGAAAAGAAAATGCCGTTGCAATCTGCCACGGTGCCACAGGAAAAGGAAATGACCAGATCCGTTTTGAACTTGGTATCAAAGCATTAGCTCCAGACATTAAGATCATTGCTCCATGGCGTATGACAGATGTATGGACAATGCAGTCTCGTGAAGATGAGATCGAATTCTGTGAAGCACACGGAATCCACCTTCCATTTGACGCAAGCCACAGCTACAGCCGTGACCGTAACTTATGGCACATCAGTCACGAAGGTCTTGAATTAGAAGATCCTTCTTTAGCACCAAACTACGACAACATGCTTGTTTTAGGAGTAGCTCCAGAAAACGCTCCAGATAAAGATACAGAAGTTACTATGACATTTGAAGCTGGTGTTCCTAAAACATTAAATGGAAAAGAAATGAAAGTTTCTGAGATCATCACTGAATTAAACCGTCTTGGTGGTGAAAATGGTATCGGTATCGTTGATATCGTTGAGAACCGTGTTGTAGGAATGAAATCCCGTGGTGTATATGAAACTCCAGGTGGAACAATCTTAATGGCAGCTCACGATCAGTTAGAAGAATTAATCCTTGACCGTGAAACAATGGAAGCTAAGAAGAAACTTGGAAGCCAGATGGCTCAGGTTGTATACGAAGGAAAATGGTTCACACCTCTTCGCGAAGCAATCCAGGCATTCGTTACATCTACTCAGCAGTATGTAACAGGTGAAGTTAAATTCAAACTTTACAAAGGTAATATCATCAAGGCTGGAACTACTTCTCCATATAGCTTATACAACGAATCTTTAGCATCTTTCACAACTGGTGATATGTATGATCATCATGATGCGGATGGATTTATTACATTATTTGGACTTCCTTTAAAAGTTCGTGCTATGAAGATGCAGGAAGCTGAGAAGAATAACAATAAATAGTAATTTGACGTAGTCGTTCAAATGTATATGAGAAAAAACGAAATAATAGCATAAAAGATCCAGACCAGAAATTTATGCTATTATTTCGTTTTTCTCATATACACGAACGGCTATTCAAATCACTACGAATGTGTATGTTAAGCGGTATTGGATGTTAATTTATGTTGTTATAAGACAGTCGTTTTTAAATATGTAAATTGAAGTCAATCCTATATGTTCCCTTGTGTGGTCAGACCTTAACATCCGCACAGTATAGAAATCATTGGATTCACAGCTGGCTATAATCTGTGCAAATTTGCAACAGAAGAAACACTTTATTTTTGCCGATAGTCATAAACATCTTTTTCAATATTTATTTTTATTCCATTAATTGATATTCTTTTTTCTGAATCCCACTTCATTTTTACTGACAATTTTGGTTGTTCATTCATATAAACTACTCTTTTTTTATCATTATTCAGATCTATTATTTTAACTATAACTATATACTCCTTTTTATGATCATACATACTGGAAACAGCCATATATTTTCCCCGAGGAGATTTTATAGACTGCATTTCATAATAACTATCGTAATCCTGAATACTTAACCCAGATAAATACAAAAAATTGCTACTAAACATCATAAGAAAAATAGTCATACATAAAAAACATCTAGAAAAAATCCCCAAAATCTGTTTTCCCCTAATCCCCTTCTTTAACAAAAAAATAATAACTCCCGACAACAAAAAATCTACTATAAAAATTTTCCAAATAACCTCATCTCTTTTCCAAATTTTTATGCACATAAATATTATTGCAAAAATTATGGTATTTTTAATAACGTATTTTCTTATTTCTACATTGGAAAATACTCTCCATACTGCTATAAATAGGACAATGGAGATTATTATGCTTAATTTTTTTCCTGTAAAGTTTTCATAATATAGCATAATCCAAATGTAAAACAAACAAATAACGATACTTACAATTATAGGTTCCATCCTCAAAAATCTATTTTTTGTTATCATTGAATATCCTCCATCTCTAGCTCCTTTATCTGATATTTAGATTTTATGAAATTTTTCATTGAATTCTTTCTGTTACATTCATATTGAATTCTTTCTGTTTTTTTGTTTATACAGTAATATTTAGATTTCTTCACATCATATATTACAATGCACTTTGATCCATTATAAAATTTAGAAAAATTCCCCTCTAGTATTTCAACCGCTCCTCCTATTTCTTTTTCTTCCCTTTCTTTTGTCCAATGAATTAAATGACTTTGTTCCGCACTTGAAAACTCAATAATATAACCATCATATAAATTATATTGTGCATTCCAGCCCGAAACATTGTCTGCTGACATCAGATATAGAATAAAAGATATACACATAATTCCAATCCCCAGCATCGTTTCGCAAATATACTTTTTCATTTCTCTCCTCCAATTCACAACGGATTAACATCAAAAATATTTGATGTTAATCCGTTTCTTAACTTTACCTTCTATAAAAACTAGTTTGAAAGCTCCATTTGTATGGATGAACCACTTTACCTTTTTGTGGATAATATCCTCCAAAGTTATTTACAAATGTTTTTATAACACCTTGCTTCCTTATACTAAATTTAGCAAAATCATATGTGTCCTTTAATGACAATTTGACCAGAAACTGTTTAGAATTTTTCTTATGTACAGACATATAAAAATCACTAATATGTCCTACTGAATATGCTAAATCTTTATCTTCTGTAAATCCAATATATTTTTGGGGTTTAAATGATACTGTTTTCTTTTTCTTTAATTTCTTTTTCAGATTTTTATAAATATTGTATATCCGATCAGAATTTTTTAATCTGCTTTTGAAAACATTGCTAAAATTTATATAAGAAACATTTGCCAAATTAATTCTTTTTTTATGTTTACTTAACGAAAACCAGTACATTTTCACCGATAATTCCATTGGATAATGCCCACTTGGATCTGTATAGTTCACCGGATTATTGGCACAATACGCATACACATGCCATGTATCCGGTTCTTTTGTCTCTCCCCGATAGGTATCTTCTGTTAAGAATCTTCCATCCTCCGGGTTATAATATCTTGCATTTAGATAATACAGTCCTGTGGTACTGTCATAGATACCTCCGGTATAGCAGACTTCATTTCCTGCCTTGTTATCTCCATGGACTGTTATCTCTCCAAAATCAGTATATTCATAAGAGGCGTCCACGCTTCCATCTTCTTTCATAAGAGTGGTGGTACTTCCCTGGATATCTTTATGATACATATAATATACAGCACCCTTTTCCTCATACCGCTGGGTTCCGATGACATTTCCTTCCAGCCCGATCAGGTTCTGACCGGTCTGACTGCCATTTCCGTCTGTCGTATAGGAGACAGTTCCATCCTGATAATAATAATTAATGGTCTGATCTCCCTCGATTTTCTGGATCCTCTGTCCCTCTCCGTTATAAGTATTTCTCTGAATCTGTGCAGTGGTTCCGTCTTTGGTGATAGAGACTTCTTCCAGACGATTTTCGGCATCATATGCATAGTTGAGTGTCTTTCCGGTCTTCGTACTCTTTACCGCTGTCTGATTTCCATTGGCATCATAAGTATAGTCCTTCACTTCATCAACTGCAAGCCCCTTTGCGGTCGTTGCCCGCTGTATCTGATCCAATCCATTGTAAGTATAGACTGTCTTTTGACTTCCATTATCCTCACTTAAGCGGTTTCCTGCTGCATCATAGGTATAGGTGATGGTTTCTTTCTGATCCTCCTTCCTGTGATCTGTAGTTACGGTTTTAGTCAGACGTCCCTGACTGTCATAAGTATACTCCTTGGTTTGATGGATTTTTTCCTCTTGCTTGGACGGAGCATCGTTTTTCTCCGTTTTTTTAACGATATTAGAATTCTTATCGTATTCATAAGCATAAGATTCCAGCACTTTTTCCGAATCGGAAAGATCCGTATACACCATTGTTTTCACACGGTCAAATGAATCATAAGTGTAAGTTCTCTGGATGGTTTTATCTCCATTTCCCAAAGGATTTTGACAATCTTTGATCTGACGAATCTTTCCATAGGAATCATAGTCATAGCTTCTTAAGGTCTTTTCCGTTTTATTAGTACCGGAGGTTCTTTCTGCTTTTACCGTCTGAAGCCATCCGTTCGCATCATACACATAGCTAAGACTGGTAATTCCGTCTTTCTCTGTCGGATAAGTCACTTTGGACAGATGTCCGTCGGCATCATAGCGGTAAGTAATGCTGTGATTCTTGATGTCATCTTTGGTCGGCTGGCTCGTCTGGCTGATCTCAGCATAGGATGTAATATTTCCACGACTATCATAAATATACTCTGTATAACGATATGCCGTCTCGGTATTTCCTGTCACTCTGGCATCTATCCGTTCCACAAGACGATCCTTGCTGTCATAAGCATATTTGCTTTTTAGCGTACAGGTCTTGGCTTCTCCTGCTTCTCCTGCCTGATAAGTCTGTGTCTGTATCAGGCGGTTTTTCTTATCATAGCTGTATTCTTTATAAGATCCGTTCTGATATGTTTCTGACTTCTTATTTCCATTGGTATCATACGTATAAGATGTGGCAATGCTTTCTCCTTCATCGCCAAGATCTCGATGACTTTCTGTTAGCCCTGCTTCATTGGTGATCTCTTCTTTGATATGTCCGTTGGCATCGGTGGTACTGGTGGTTGTTTTTCCATCGCTTCCGATAGTGTAGGACACCGTACTGCTTATCTCTCCCTGACTGACTTTTGTCAAACGATTCTGTGCATCATAGGAATAGGAAGTCGTCACTCCATTTCCATCAGTGGTGGCTGCCTCATTTCCATTGGCATCATAGGTGGTTTTGGTGACGATGCTGTTGTTATCCACTGACACTGTCTCCCCGCTGATCTTAGGATTTTGGATGGTATGAGTCTGTCTTCCCTCCTTATCATATAGATTTAGCGTCACTTTCGCATCTCCGGTCACTGCCGTTCCAAGAGTCATGGAAGCAATCTCCTTTCCATCTTCGGTAAAAACATGATCCGTATAGACTCCGTTTTCATACGTTCGAACAGTATGTCCTTCGGCGTCAGCCCAGGTCTTTGCTGTCACAGTTCCATTGGTTGTGGTGGTCTGAATGCTGAGCTGTTTCATATCTTTCGTTCCTATCAGTGTGTGGATTTTTGCATCTTCATAGCCGTAGGCAGTCTGTGTAGTTTTAGTAATTCCGTCTGCCGTCTCTTTTGCCTCTTTCACACGGTTTAAGCTGTCATACTGATAAGTGGTAGTAACCCCTTCACTGGTCGTCTCAGACGTTACGGTTCCATTGGCATCATAAGCCTTTGTCTCCGTGTTCACAACTCCTTCCAGAGTTCTCGTAGTCTTGATATTCCGACCTGCAAAATCATAGGTAGTTTCTGTCACTTCTCCGGTATTCTCATCGACGCTTTTCATTTCCCTTCCCATGGCATCATAAATAGTTTTATTTTCCGCCTGAATCTCACCCTGGCTATTGTTTAAGGTCTCTTCCACCTGATGATCGGCTTCTTTTCGATCGGTGGTTTCTCTGGAAATCTCCACTCCTTTGTTGTCTGTGGATTTGGCATCCTCATAAGAGATTTCTTCAATGATCTCCCCATCTTCATCGTAGTCATACTCGGTTAACGTATCGCCCACATCTTCATATTCTAAGGTTGTATTTCCATCTTCATCATATGTATAGGAAGTATCTGAAATTTTCTCTCCCTCACTGTTTTTCGTCACTTCGGTTTTTGGAAGGTTAGCTTCTTTTCCGCTCCCATAAGTCGTTGTAGTGGTCTCTCCCGTTTCATCTACTTCCTTTGTGATATTTTCATTAGCATCATATGTCGTTGTAGTCGTCACCTTCGCATCGGAAGTAAACATTACTTTATCATTGTCTAACGTCTGATAGCAGACTTTCGTCTGGGTTCCTGTCTGTAACAGCGGATTCTGAGAATTTTCATACTGATACGTAGTTTCGATTCCTCCGGCTGTGGTTGTCGATAACTGTTTGCCGTTCTTTTTATCATAGGTCATAGAATCTTCGGATACTTTCGTCTGATCGCTTTTATGAACAGAGACCTTTGTTGTTCCATCTCCGTAAGCGATGCTTTGATATTCTCCGTTTGGTTTTGTAAACGCGATGGCTTTGTTTGCCTGATACTTTATAGCATAACTGTTTCCCTTTGCATCCTTGATTCCGGTGAGCCATCCGTTTTCATCGTAAGTGTACGGAGTACTGATCACATCATTTCCATCTTTTGAACTTTTGGATACCTTCGTTAAATTTCCGTCTTCATCGTAGATATAGGATACTTTTGTACTGTCCGGCAAAGTAATCCCCTGCAATAGGTCATGATCTCCATATTCCATCGTCAAAGACTGATTTTTACTGGTAGTCACCGTCTTTAACTGTCCCTGATCATTGTATTCATATAAAAGATAATTGCCATTGGCATCTTCCTGCGCCGTTAAGAATCCATTAGAATCAAACTTATAAAGATTTTGGTCTTTATCCGTTAAGGTACAAGCTACTGCAATGGTCTTTTGAGACGTTTCTTTCTCAGTTTCCTTTTCTCCTCCCTCTCCGGTTACCGTAATGTTGTGGCTTGGTTTATAATCTGCTGCATTCTCCCCGGTTCTTGCCAGAACACTGTCACTTTCCTCATTGGGAGATACTTCTCCGAACCCTCCATTAACAACATTAGTCAGTTTCAGGGTATAATCTTTAGTTTCTTTGGAGGTGTATGTATCTCCGTCCTTCTCAAATGTCACATAGGTTCCGTCGCTATCCTGAAAAACAATGTCATTTCCTACCTGATACAGCTGTTTATGGAAGGTATCATACCAGCCGTTTCCTAGCATTCCCTTTTTATCGGACTGGCTGTTGTAGGTTCTGGTCAAAGTAAGACCCATAGCCCCTACGGAAATGTCAAAATCATCTCTCGTATACATAAGGTTTCCACTAGCCTTATCAATGGTTCCACTGCCGTTTGGTGTTGAAATCTGAACAGTAGCTCGATAGTCCTTGGCTCCGAGGTACTGCTGATATTCGCTTTTTGCATCCTGACGGATCTTTCCTGCCGGGACAGCCGTCGTGCTCTCCAGCCGCTTTCCGCTTTTTGCCAATTTCACCGCACGTACCTTATAATAATAGGTCACTCCGTCTCCGGCTCTCGGATCTGCACAGTAGCACTCTTTGATTGCACTCTGAATCAGTGTTCCTTCTCCCGGAGTGAAATCCTCCTTTGTTCCGCGGTGAACTTCATAATAAATACTTCCCGGCAGTGCTGTCTGACTTTTCTTCCATGAAACTACTGCCTTTCCATAAGATTTACTTACAGAGACGCCGGTCGGCTGATAATCACTTGCTTTTGCATTATCCACATAATAATACGTAACCGTAGTCTGACTGGTGTTTTCAGCCTTATCGACTGCCCTTACTTTAACGGTATAAGTTCCACCGTCTTTAAAATTGGAAGAAGCAAGCGTTGCACTTCCATTTGCTGCGCTTCCCGCCGTAAGCCAGCTTCCATTTCCTACCTGATACTCTACTTTTGAGAAATTAGATTCTGTTACGTTCCATTTCAGCATCGGGGAGGCGTTGGAAGACGGATGATCCTCACTGGTTCCCGCGCCGCTTCCCTGATCCATAGAGACACTGTTGATCTTTGGAGGTGTCCGGTCGATGGTAAACCAGGCTCCCTTTCCATAACCGGCAATATATCCGTGGTCCACTCCCCGAACTACGATTTTATAATTTCCCTCTGCCCAGGAATCACTTGAAATCGTTGCGCTTCCACTAGCCGTAGTTCCTATCTTTGTACTGGAGGAATATGGAACGTAGTTACTGTTTCCTTCTGCTCCATTAACCCAGGTTGCCAAACGATATTCCACACGATCCAGCGATTTTGATGAAATCCCTGTCCAGGAAAGTTTGATTGCATGTGTATTTTTTCCTACATAAGCCGGTGTTACAACAGCCGTTGCCGCAGTTGTTGGTCCGTCATAATAGGTTACACTCATCTTTGGACGATATGTAGCGTTGGAATATCTGGAACTGTAAAACTGCCCGTAACTTTTCTCTTCATCGGCATTTCGCAGCATAATTCCATAAGAAGTAATCTTTCCCGAAGCACATTGCCTTGCATACTGAGTCAGATTGATGGTCCGGGCTTTATTTGTAGTTCCGGTGGTCGTTGTCGTGCCATAGCTAGTACTATATCCCGGACGGTTACTCCACGTAAGTCCCGGACGACTCCAGTTAGCATCCACCTTTCTTGCCGCAATGGTCTGCCCTTTCTGACTGTTCCCAGTCTCATAAAGTGTTAATGTCGCAGAATCTACATATTTATTTTTAATCTTTGCAGTAAAATCCTTAAATCTGAGATATGTCCGATACAGTCCCTGTTTGGCTTTTCCCGCCATAATGGTTGTGACCCCGGAATCATAAAAGTTCGTATTTTTATAGCTTCCGTTTAAGACATACACGTCCCAAAAATCTGTACTCCCTTTCCATGTAACCGTCGGATCAATGGTGACAGGATATTTACGATCTTTGTCTTTAAAATAGTCCTCCTCAAAAGACAGGGTGATGATATAAGTATCCTCTCCTGCCTCTTCCAAATCATAGGAAAGCTGTTCACTGTAGGCTTTGCCTCCGGCATCATTCATAGAAGGGGCTTCCAGAGATGCTACAATTTCTTCAGTTTTCTGATCCAGAAATGTAATCCCTCCGTCCAGAACATTTTTCTTTGCAGTCAATCCTTTTGCATAAAATTTAAACTGCATCTGATTGCTTTCTGGAGCTTTCGTTAATGTAATACTTTCCTTTACTCCGGTATCCAGAGACTGATATAAGAAAGTACAGTTCTGATCCTCAGAGGTATAAGAAACTTTCACCGGAAGCTCCTCTTTCTGATCTTCGGCAGTTAAGACAGTTTCTTTTTCTACTGAACTTCTCTTAAGTTTCTCAATCGAAGCAAACACATTGTCCGAATCTAATCTTTCTTCGGAATTTTCTCCCACAAGATCCACGCTTTTCAAGGCTTTCTGTACGGTCTGATCTATCTCCTCCCCTTCTTTATCCGAAGAAGACTCTTCCTTCGTCCCATAAATCGGGGCAAAGGAGATCTCATAATCTCCGTTTTCCATCAAAACCGGTGTTTTCTCTGTGAGATCTTTTGGTAGATACTGTTTTTTATCTCCCGCCTTGTTCTCATAAAGATATCCAGACAGATCGTTTCCATTATCGCTTTTTTTCTCTTTAATCTTTACTAAGCTTGGATCATAGTCTGTAAGTTTTCCATCCTCATTTTCAAACCGGACGTCCTGACCATAAAAAACGGTCTGCTTCTTTCCGTCAGCTAATTGAAACGTCGTTGAATTTTTGGTACTCTCACTAAGAACTACTTGCTTTTCCTGCGACTTTTTCACTTCCTGCCCGGCGGATATTTCTCGTAACCACCCTGCTGCCTGACTCCAATCTGTTGATGTAAAGATCATAGCACACACAAGACAGACACTTAATAACTTCTTTCCATAACTTTTTCGTTTCATTATAATTCCTCCCATCTCCTTACGTTACATCAAATCCTACTTCAAATGAAACAAATCTATATGTCAACTCATTGATACAATCAGTATAACATTCCATTGTACTAAATCAAGAACAATTTAAGTTTCCGTCAGGTTGCACAATTGCATGTTCACACTTTTGTAATCATTTAAAAAACTATTTTTTTCATTTTATACAATATGCATAACTATAAAAAATTTTTTTAGTTATTTTCTATAAATGTTCTCGAAACAAAAAAAGAAGTTTATAATAAAAAAATCAGAAAATATCCGTCAAAAACATACAGATTTTTCCTGATTTTTTCTTTCATTATTTGGAGGTTTTTTTATTCAAAGCAATATACTTGTTGGAAATCAGCTTTTTTACAATCTCCGCGCGAGTTGCGCTGGTTCCGATGCCGCTTCCCTTAATCTGTTCTCTTAAATCTTCATCATCAATTAACTGTCCGGCATTTTCCATCGCCAGAATTAATGATCCGGAATTATAACTTAGAAGATTCAAAATAGGCAGACCCCTTAACTGCTTTCCATTCTGCCTCCACTTGAAATCCCTGACAGTCGAAATGTCCCAAAACACGATAAAACGGAGTCGGTACGAATCTCCCTCTTTACAATCATTCCAAGAACACAAGTCATTACACGTCTTACTGCAACAACAAGACTCTTCCAGTGATGATTTATCATCGCTGTCGAATTTATCATCCACTACGTGCGAGTCGAGCGAAAGCGGGTCGCAGACAGATAACCATTTTTATAATATTCTACCAATACCTTCAGCTTATCAACCAACAATTAATCAATATTGTATACCCAATTAGGTTTACGTTCAGGAATCTGTGGATATTCTCCATCAACATACCCAAGCACGCAATGTCCGATTCCAACATATTCCCCTTCAATTCCCAGAGATTTTAACAGTTCTTTTCCTTCTTCGCTTTCAAACTCTTCTTTTGCTCTGTGAATCCAGCAGCTTCCGATTCCTAATTCATGTGCTTCTAACATTAGATTTCCCATGACAAGGCTTCCATCATAGACAGCTGTTGGGCGGTTTTTGTCTGCTAAGACTACTAATACAACTGGTGCTCCGTAAAACGGATCGATGTCTGTTCCCATGATGTCTGCGTTCCATTTGGATAGTTTATCTCTGACTTCTTTGTTTGTGACTGCAAGAATGATCGGTGACTGCTGCCCCATTCCTGTTGCTGCATAAGTTCCTGCTTCTACGATCTTATTAACAATCTCTTTTGGTACCATATCTGGTTTGTATTTTCTGATACTTCTTCTTGTTTTGATCACATCTAATAATTCACTCATGACTTATCCTCCTAATATGTATTTTTATAAAACTACTTAAAAATCGAAATCTTCATAATCTGCCGGTAAAAAACGGTGATAGATGATGTGGCATCCTTCATCTTTAAAGCAATAATAATAAGTATCTTCATTTCCTTCTGAAAATCGGATCAGATGATCAAATTCCCCATTGTTGATTTCTTCTACGGATGCGTCTTTATCATGTTCTTTAAATAATGCAATGATATCTTCCATCTTGCATCCATGTTTTCCAACGATTTCTACCAGTTCTTTGATAAATTCATTTGGTTTTGTGTTCTCATGAACATAGCTGCTGCCTTCTTCTGGAATGTGAAAGCAGAATCTCTCTTTCTTACTTGTAACCTTAATGTCTCCTAATGTTTCCTTGATAAAATCCGGCATTTCCTGAAGCTTGCTTAACATCTCTTCTTCATTGTCTTTTGTTTCAAAAAAATGATTTAGGGAACTTAATGGGTAATACAGGCGGATTGCTTCTTTTCGAAATCCAAGTTTTGCCTGTTCTTCTTTGATAATGTCGATCAAATTTTTATAAAGGCGTTTATATCCCATGGTGTCTTCCTCCATTATCTATTTTCTATATTTTATTTGCTTTTTAAAATCTTATTGATGCTCTCCATCATATTTTTTGCATCTTTACCACCAGAATATCCCATACGGTATACATGATTATCTAAAAGAATTTCTCCCGAATCGCTGATCACAAGCATTTTATTTCCAAATAACATGATCATCTGTGGTTTGCTCGACTCGCTCATCTGGGATGAATTTGTTAATGTTTTCGTTGTAAAATGATAAGAGTACTGATCTAAGACATTGACGATCTCTGTGTATTTTTTATCATCTTTCTTATATGAATATACCTGCTGTTTTTTCTTTCCATTTTTATCTTTTGTTACAGTATCCGTTGATGTAACCTGAATCATTTTAGATGATGCTGTATATTTTTCAAAAGAATATGGCGAGAGCATAACGATCGCAATGATTGCTACGATCAAAACTGCTACAAGGATCTTCATTGTCCTTCCCATTGTAAATTTCATTTTATTGTTCCTCCAATCTACTATTTCTACCTATAATAGATTAACAGAATTTCCCTCAAATGTCGATAGATTTCCCTGTGAACTGCTATTTATACTATATTCTTAAAAAATCTTATAATGTGGCTTTTCTTCGTTGAATAATTTATATCTTAGAAAATCATCCAGCACGATCGCTACACTTGAAACAAGAAACCAAAATACCGAGTACAATAAACAGATCTGCCCCATAAAGTTATATGGAAGATGCGAATAATCCCAAATATCCATCTTAAGCCATATATTTACAATGAAACCTGTAATAAGTTCTAATACCGTAATGATCACAGAAGATAATACCATCTGACTAATAAAACTTATCTTGATCTTTACATTTTCGTTTAGAAGCCCACAGCAAAGGAAACATGCCCCACCACATAAAAACATCGAATAATGTGAATATCCACGCACTAAAACTTCTAGCAAAAAATATGCCATTCCTCCAATCGCAAACAGAATTGTATATTTTTCTATCTGATATCTCTTTTTCATAGTCACCGCCCATTTTTCATAACTTTCTTTTTATTGTGCGTTAATTTTTCTCTGTCTATTCTATCTTAATTCAAAGAATCTTATTTATTTTTTCTTAAAAATTACAAATTTTTCACTTTGACGCAAAAAATTTGTGGTAAAATCGAGCCATTTCATGTAGAATAGAAAAGTAAATTCATTTGATTTTATGATAAAGAATAAAAATATATACAGAAAAGAGGAAACACTTATGGCACAATTATGGGGCGGTCGCTTCACGAAAGAAACAGATCAGTTAGTTTACAACTTTAATGCATCTATTTCCTTTGACCAGAAATTTTATAAACAAGACATCCGCGGAAGTATTGCACATGTTACGATGCTTGCAAGTGTTGGTGTATTAACAGAAGAAGAACGTGATCAGATCATCGATGGTTTAAAAGGAATTTCAAAGGATATCCAAACTGGAGCAGTTGAGATCACAAGTGAATATGAAGATATCCATAGCTTTGTAGAGGCAAACCTTATTGATCGCATCGGTGATGTTGGAAAGAAACTTCACACTGGAAGAAGCCGTAATGATCAGGTCGCTTTAGATATGAAACTTTATACAAGAGATGAAATTGTTGATATCAAATATTTATTAAAAGAATTAATGGAAACACTTCATCGTATCATGAAAGAACACATTGATACATTTATGCCTGGATTTACACATCTTCAGAAAGCTCAGCCTGTCACTCTTGCTCACCATGTAGGTGCTTACATGGAAATGTTTAAAAGAGATTACAGCCGTTTAACTGACATTTATGACAGAATGAACTACTGTCCTTTAGGAGCTGGTGCTCTTGCAGGTACTACTTATCCATTAGACCGTGAACAAACAGCTTCTTTGCTTAATTTTTATGGTCCTACATTAAACAGTATGGATTCTGTATCTGACCGTGATTATGTGATTGAGCTTTTATCTGCTCTATCTACGATCATGATGCATTTAAGCCGTTTCAGTGAAGAAGTTATCATCTGGAACTCTAACGAATACAAATTTGTATCCATTGATGACGGATTCAGTACAGGAAGCAGTATCATGCCTCAGAAAAAGAATCCTGATATTGCTGAGTTAGTTCGTGGTAAGACAGGACGTGTCTATGGAGCTTTAACTTCTATCCTTACAACAATGAAAGGAATCCCTCTGGCATATAACAAAGATATGCAGGAAGATAAAGAACTTACATTTGACGCGATCGATACTGTCAAAGGATGTATTTCTTTATTTAATGGAATGATGAATACCATGACATTTAACAAACCACAGATGGAAAAAAGTGCAAAACACGGATTTACAAATGCAACTGATGCTGCGGATTATCTTGTAAATCACGGTGTTCCTTTCCGCGATGCTCACGGAATCGTTGGGCAGCTTGTACTTCTTTGTCTTGATAAACATATTTCTCTAGATGAACTTCCTCTAGATGAATACCAGAAGATCAGCCCTGCTTTCGAAGAAGATATTTATGATGCCATCAGCATGAAAACTTGCGTTGAAAAACGTAATACGATCGGAGCTCCAGGACGTGATGCTATGAAAAAAGTTATTGCGATCAATGATACTTATTTAGCTAATCTCAAATAATAAGGAGACCCTTATGAAGAAAAAAGTTTTTCTTTTTGGATTACTGTTCTCACTGCTTCTCTTATGCGGGTGCGGTGTGAATCTTACCAGTACAGTAAAATTAAATAAAGACTTTTCAGGTACAAGAGTGATGTCTTGTACCTTTTCTTCCCGCGATTTTCATAGTTATTTCAAGGGAAGCAAAGAAGATCTTAATAAACTCATCAAAGAATCCTGCCCGGATGCTCTTACTTATACTTCATCTTCTTCTGACGGAAACGATACGTATACTTTCTATCTTCGTTTTTCTTCTCTTGATGATTATAAGAAGAAAGTTCGTGATCTTCTTAATTTTTCCCCAGAGATCACTTATGAATATGGAGATTCCCCATTTGTTTCCGGTCTTATTTACAAAGAAAATTTCACATCTAAAGATCTGATGACATGGCTTTATACGGCTTTGTATGAGGGAAAATATATTGACAAAGACTCCTCTTCTGACCTATGGGATTTAAAAAGTACGAAGATTTCTTTCCTTGGAAAAACTTATGAGACGAAAGATAAGATCAACATTGATGAAATGTCTTATGTTCCATTATCATCCATTACGATCGACACACAGACAAAACAGACTGGAAAACTTACAAGAACAATCAAGTTCCATATTCCGCAAAAAACAATGGATCAAAATTCTGGGAAAATCCGTTCTTATTTTGCAGGAAATGATATTACATGGGAGAATACTTCCGATGGAAAGATTTTATGCGTAAGTTTTGATGCGAATAATTTCTCTGATCTTGCACAGAAAACAAGGGAAGTTCTTCATTCAAAGAATTCTTTTGGAACTTATACGGCAACATGCAGTAAAAATAATCTCTTTAAACTAAAGATCAAGTACAAAGAATCTTTAGATTTGTCAAACTTCCTACAGAAAAAAGGTTCCATTCCAGTTACTTATACTTTTAATGGAAAACAAATTTTTGATGGATTTGTCAAAGAAAAAGAAATTACCTTTACTTCCACTACTCAGCAACCAATTTCTAAATATGAAATTGCAACAGTATGGAATACATCGAAGGATATCCGTCGTAAGATTTCTTTGACTCTTGAAAAAAATGTCACAGACCATCAGTTATCTGTGATCAAAAAGCAGATTAAAGGATCAACGATCAGCGATGTATCTATAAATGGCAATCAGACGATCACACTTTCAATCTTACAAAAAGGAAGCGTTGCTGACTGTCATAAGGATTTTTCAAAGATATTTAAGAATAGTTCTATGAAAGCAAAAGAGCATTTTTCTTTTACTGGTGGGAAAACGATAACTTTTGAAGATAAGATTTGTCTTCCTGAGAATCAGTATCAAAAAACGATCTCAGGACATTATACATTTGCATCCGTCAATTCGAAAGAATCTGTTTCTGTGATCGTGACACCGAAAAGTGCTGTGAAAAATCAGGCAAAACAAAATACATTAACAAAAACAATTTCTTCCCTTGTTCAATCTGATGAAAATATTCATGATCTTTGTGATTTTTCATTGAATGGGAATGTTTTTAAAATGACATATAAAGGGAGTACTACTAGCAGTTTTTGGCTGACTGCCTTGAAATGGATTCTGCCGGTCGTTATATTGATCTTGATTGCTTTGTTCTTATATCGTAAAAAAGAAGCTGTTGTTGAACTTTGGACTTTGTTTAAGAACTGGATATCTGAAAGTATTAATAAATTGATTGATAAAATAAATAAGTTGTGATTTGTGGATAGGCTTGCATGTATGTGACAGAAATAAAAGAAACTTACGAACACCGATTTAGCGAGATGTTTGAAATTTCTCTTATCTTAATTTCTACGAAACCTTAAATTGCGAGAATTTTCAGCTATCGATTACCTAAATATATAAACAATACAGTAAAACATACACACCACCTTAAATTTTCCAATCTTGTGAATTGTCCACTCTATAGACTTCAGGTATATGATAAAAAATAAATAAGCAACCGAAAGCGATGCATTGGAATTCTGCTTTTTCTTCGTTAACATCCAATTGATTATGTATCCTTTTACAACATTTCTACTTCACAACTATGCTTCTTAGTTTTCTTGTCATAACTGATTCCAACTGCTAATATACTTCCTTCATATACTGGAATTTCTCCAATTTTTCCTTGGAATCTTAGTTGATAATTCTTCTCTTTAATCTGCTCTATCGCTTTTTGTGGTGTATGATCTATTTTAAGTTCCAGAATAATTCCAGGTATATTATTTCTTTTTGGATAAAAGATAAAATCCACAAATCCTTTTCCTGCTTTGTCTTCTCTCTCAACACGGTATTCATCTCTTGCAGAGAGGTAAACTAAATTTACAATTGCTGATAATTCCACTTCGCTATTATATGAATAAATCGGAACTTCTGTATCATGGACGTATTCAAGAATCTCTTCCATTGTATCCGTATCCCCATGAATTGTTGCCTGAAGCATTCGTTGAGATTCTCTTGCCAATCGGTAAACATATCCTAATTGCTGGTTTGATAACAGCAATTCATCAAATTTGTCCATCAACTCTTTGTTCGGAATAAATACCTTCCCATTCTCATAGGTCAACAATCCATAAACGACCATTGCTGAATAAATCTGGTCTTTGGTATGCAACGCATTTGCTGTTGCTGCATATTGTTGCATTTTTGCTGGAACATGTTCTCCTGCGACCATTAGCACAAGATCATTTAGCACATCTGCTATATTCCCTTTAATATAGTTGAAAATAGAATCATAAGTTCCAGAACTTGTCCAGTAGTTTGCCAGTTGGTTATCTCTTAATGCACAAACAACCGATCTTGGATTATACAAATAATCTCCTGCTGCCGCCCGATAACCGTCATACCATTCTTTTAATTCACTTCTTAAAATCTTCGGATTCTTTGTTATCTTTTTATAAATGTCATAAAGCTGGTCAACTTCTTCATCCAAAAAGCCAAAATATTCACTGTATTTTTCTTTACATGCCATATCATACTCATCAAACATATTTAATTCTGATCCATCAGAATATTTTGCGATTGGAAGGATTCCTGTCATATAAGTTATTTGAACATATGGACGGTCTTTTAATAAATTACTTAAGAACTGGATATACTGTTTTTTATTTTCTTCGTTAATAAAATCTTTATGAAAAATAAAATCCCATTCATCCAGAACAAAAACAAAGCGTTCCTGGTTACATTCTTCAAAAATCGTTTCTAATACATCCGCTGCCGAATCATCTTCATACACTTCAATCTGTGGATATTCCTTCTTAAGATCTCTGATCAAAGTTGTCTCGATTTTTCCTATATAATCAGAATATGAGTCACAGGATCTTGATATCTTGCTAAAGTCGATGGAAATTACATTATATTTATTTCTGTATTCTTTATATTTAAGATTACTGGTAATCTTTAGTCTGCTAAAAATCGAATCTGAATCCACTTTTTTACTCAAAAATGCAGCTATCATATTGGCCATGATCGTTTTTCCAAAACGCCTTGGTCTTGTAATACAAATATGCTGATTGCCTGCATCCAAAACAGGAAACAATTCTGCCAGTAATAATGATTTATCTACAAAATATGGCTGATTTGTTTCACCTTGATATAATGCATATGGAGTTGAACTATTTAGATATCTTCCCATGAGTTGGATTCCTCCTTATTTTGGTTCTTATTATACATTATTTTACCGACTTCGTCTATTCAAACCACCACACAGTGTGTATGTTTTACTGTATTGGTATTTATAATAAACACTGTCT